>OJMM01001007.1_pt1 | contig 17532 bp, 17 predicted proteins | sample 1597231 | NCBI WGS metagenome assembly OJMM01 (sample SAMEA2452128, study PRJEB22498) | human gut metagenome | reverse complement strand
CACTTAAGGATGAATACTTATTACCTATCTATATTGGTGAACTTCTAAGAGAAAACAAATTAAGTGTTAAGGTATTAGAAGTACAAGATTCATGGTTTGGTGTGACTTATAAAGAAGATGCACCTGTTGTAAAAGCTTCTTTTAAAGAATTAATTGACAACAACGTATATTCAACTGATTTATTCAGCGATATTAAATAAGACTCCTAATTGGAGTCTTTTTTCTATACCTTCTTGAAATGTATTGTGATATGAGAGCCATAGGCACGTTCAATCAGTTCATCCTCTCCTATGACCTTTACAAGATTCTTAATCTGATTTTTCAAATCTGATTTATGAATATAGAATATTGTAGTATGCGCATGACAAGCAAGAATAAGCTGTCTCAATATATCTTTATCAGTGACATCTAGAGAATGGCCAAAGATATAGATATTGAGGCGTTCTTCCTGGGATTGTTTCAACCATGTGAGATAACGACATCCTGTACGTTTAAAGATACGCTGATAGAATTTCTTGAATTCAATGTATTCGTTATCCTGATCTTTACGTTCTCCTGTCAAATATTCATCTATTCCTAATACAAGATCACATGTCTCTATATCATGTTCAAGATTTGCTTTACCATGAATATAATCATATTCTACTTCTGAATTACCATAGAGACGTTCATATGTGTTCGTATAATTAAAGCTTAATACTTTATCTATATTCAATACTTGTAGTTTTTCTACATATTTTGGAGTATCTAGGTGGTTCACAAATGCATCTAGATATATTTCTAGACACCTAGTTAGACGTAAGAGATCATGAGTAAGAATACCTCTTAACTCTTTAATAGGCTCCATAGAGGAAAAAGAACAACGATCTCCCCAGAAATCAAGAAGAGATGTGCCTAAATACTCATTGACTCTTGCGACCTTCTGTCCTGATTTAAACTGCGTATCACATTCAACTCTGATTTCATCAAGCTTTTGAATGACTTCAGACATCTCTTTTTCAAAATCCTTCCAACCCTCTCCTATTGTTTCTTTTTCTAGATGAATAAGCCAAAGATTATCTTTAATGAGAGATTCTAGTTCATTGGATAATTCAGGAGAAAGATGAAGAATAAAATCTATCATACGTGAATCATAATCTAGACGAGATATATCATTCTTTTCTAACGACATACGAAATAGCGTAGTAAAATCAATAAAATCCTTATAGGTTGTTGGTAACCCATGTAGTAAATCAAAGCCATTTCCTAATACAAGAAGATTCATAATCAGTCCTCCTTCACCGCTTCACTTGAAAGTATTTTTAATGTTTTGAAATCATTTTTAATTCCCATCGCATATAATAAAGGCGTTTCTTCTTTATCCATCGTATACATTTCCTGCATATAGGGTTTTTCCATGAAGGTATCTAATAGGGTTTTAATTTCTTCAATACATTCATGATTCATTACATTTTCATCAAATGTAGCTATTATATAGTTATTCTTATAGTTAATAGAAATAGAGAGAAGATAATCATATGCTACTGTCACAAAATCATCTGGTACTGAAAAGAAATTGATTCTTTCTAGTTCATTATTTGATAGATAGTTATGTAATATTTTTCCTCTCTTATATTTCTTCAACTGATCAGTATTCTTATATGCGATACTTACACCATAATAAGATATTTTCAAATCTCATAAAGCATAGATATTTTCTATTGTATCAATAAATACATCATCCACAAACTTACGTATAGACCCTCTATTGGTAATAGATATTGTTTCCATCATGCTCACCTCTATTACCATTATAAAACAAAAAAATCCGCAAATGCGGATTTCATTACTTATTTGCTTCAATTAGATCCATAGCCTGCTTTAATACTGCAGCGCCATCCATACGACCATATGAACGCATATCAATTAACTGTGCAGGAGTTGGTGCTACTTCCTTCTTAACAGTTGCTTCAAGATATCTTACCTGTGGGCCAAGTAATACAACATCTGCTTTGGCGCCGTTTGCTTTTGCTTCATTCGCACCGACTGCCCAGATATTTGCTTCAATACCTTGTTTCTCTGCTTCTTTCTTCATTTTTTCAACAAGTAAGCTTGTAGACATACCTGCAGCACAACACAACATAATATTTACCATATCAATTATCCTCCTAATTAACCTAGTAATCATTATAATACTGCAACCGTTACCTTTAAAGTGTTTTTTATTCACCAAAATCATTTTTCATACTTACTGAAAATACTTCACTATCCCCTGCTTATAGTCACTCAAGATCATTTATGATAAACTAATGATGAATGGAGTTGATACAATGATTATAGATAAAGTAAACGATTATTTAAATAGTCATTCTTCAAGTACAACTTTGCTTGAATTATGCTTTTATATTAAAAAGAATATCCATAGAATTCCAAATCTAAGCATTGATGACATTTCAAAAGAATCTTTAATTTCTAAAGGTCAAGTATCAAAATGCATAAGAAAATTAGATTATGAAAACTATGAAGAATTTAAAAATGCGTGTATTCAATATTTAGATTTAATCTCAAAAAGAAAAAAATTCTTAAACCCACATCAAAGTTTTGAAACAAATGTGATGCATTTTACTAAAGATTTCATTCAAAATATCCAATATATGATCAATCATATTAATTTGAAGTTAATTCAAAAACTTATACAAGATATCAAGCAAGCAAATAAAGTATATTTATATGCACACGGTGATGTCAGATCTGTTTGTTATAATATTCAAAGAGAACTTCAGATATATGATATTCAGACAATTATATGTGATGCTGATTTTAACAAGGATTATCATTTTCTAGATAATGATATCTTAATTGTACTAAGTACAAATGGACATTCTTTCCATTATAATAAGCGTGTCATTAAACGTATAAAAGAATCTCATGTTGATCAATGGCTTATTACATGTAATGAAAGTATTACATTATGTCAAAAACAAATAATCGTTCCCCTGCTCGATGAAAAATACAGTGAATATATCATTAAGTACATGATAGATATTCTATTACTAGAATTACAAAACTAGTTTCCTAATTGGAAACTTTTTTGCTTTCTTTAATCTCATCCTCTATTCTATAGACAGGAAGCCAAACAATATGGAGATAGCTATAATTGTTTGAGACAAAATAAATAGAGGAGGAACTTAATATGGGATTTAAAGAAGGATTCTTGTGGGGAGGTGCCACTGCTGCGAATCAGGTTGAAGGTGGCATATTTGAAGATGGTCGTGGTTTAGCCAATGTAGATTTAATGCCCCATGGATCAGATCGTTATGCGATTGGGACTGGAGAAAAGTGGATAGATCGAATCGATGATCATTATTTTCCAAGTCATCAAGCCGTTGATTTTTATCATCACTATAAGGAAGATATTGGTTTAATGGGTGAAATGGGATTTAAAACTTTTAGATTATCTATCGCCTGGACAAGAATTTTCCCTCTTGGTGATGAGTTGGAACCTAACGAAAAAGGATTATTATTTTATGAAAATATTTTTAAAGAATGTAAAAAATATGGGATTGAACCATTAGTCACAATTAATCATTTTGATTGCCCAATGCATTTAATTCATAAATTTGGTGGCTGGCGTAATAGAGAAATGATTGATTGTTTTGTAAAATTAGCTAAAGTATTGTTTGAAAGATATAATGGTTTAGTTAAATACTGGCTCACTTTTAATGAAATCAATATGATTCTTCATTTTCCATTTGTAGCAGCAGGATTAAGATTTAAAGAAGGTGAAAATAGAACCCAAGCTATGATTACCTGCGCCCATCATGAATTGGTTGCAAGTGCTCTAGTCACAAAATTAGCTCATGAGATAAATCCTGAAAATATGATAGGTTGTATGCTTGCTGCGGGTTCTTATTATCCTGAAACATGTAATCCCGAAGATTATTGGAAATCAATTTGTGATGATAGAGAAAGTTATATGTTTATTGATGTGCAATCACGAGGCTATTACCCAAACTATGCCTTAAAATGGATTAAAAAAAGAAATGCAGAAATACCATTTGTAGAGAATGATGTAAATATTTTAAAGGAAAATACAGTAGATTTTATTAGCTTCTCATATTACTCATCTCGTGTTTCTAGTGCTAATCCTGACAAGGGAAAACAAACAGAAAGCAATATTTTTGCTTCAGTTGTTAATCCATATTTAGATTCAAGTGATTGGGGATGGCAAATTGATCCCTTAGGTTTAAGAATTACTATGAACGAAATTTATGACCGTTATCAAAAGCCATTGTTTATTGTTGAAAATGGTTTAGGGGCCAAAGACAAGATTGAAGAAGATGGTTCTATTCAAGATGACTATCGTATTGAATACTTAAAGAAACATATTCAAGCAATGAAAGATGCAGTGAATGAGGATGGTGTTGATTTAATGGGATATACAACTTGGGGATGTATAGATCTTATTTCTAATGGAACAGGTGAAATGGAAAAGAGATATGGCTTTATTTATGTTGATAGAGATAATGATGGCCATGGTACTTTTAAACGCATAAAGAAAAAATCTTTTGATTGGTATAAAAAAGTCATTGCAACTAACGGTGAAGACTTAGATAATTAATCATAATAGGGTAGACGAGAAATAGTATCAATTCTAAAATTAGTCAATATTACTGCGTCTCCCATTGCACCGTACGTAACAAGTCTCGTATACGGCGCTACATTTGCATGATAATTTCAAACTAGCTTTGATAGTAATTAAGGGGATTGACCAAGCCAGGTCTATCCCCTATTCTTTTACCCAAAACTCAGGATTAATAGTGAACTACCTCGACTTAATACTCCGTATTTGAAGTCAAGGCTTCTAAGATGCTTAGGCATCCGTTTAAGAAGATTGACCACCTATTGCTAGGCAATCCTTATTCTTATTGCGTGTCCACTTCACCTCTACTGTATAGAATATTTACATCCACAACGCTACTTTTACGCATGATATTTAATGCGCCACTTACATCTGCCTTTGGTATGATACGTATTTCCTTCACTTCAACCTTTATAGTATCGGCTTGTAGTTCGCTGCACTTGGCGGTAATTACCTGTGGTCGGACTATCTCTGACTGAATTAGTGCCATACTTGCACACAAAAAAAGGCAGATATGCATAGATGAGCATATTTGCCTATAAAATCTTCTTTATTCAACAAACTCTATTTCTGTGACAGAAGAATATAGTCTAGAAATACTTGTTTCAAGCACAGCAATAACTCGACCTGTAAAAATCATAGAAATCACGGTTCCTAGTCCAATACCCAAAATGCCACCTGTAAAGACAAAGCCAATAATAAGTGAAATGATAATAGAAATACCATCAAAGAGATTCTTACCAAAACCAAATCCTTTATGACACTTTTCTCCAATAACACTTGCTAAGCCATCTGCAGGATTAGGTACTATTTTCATACCTACAGTGAGTGATGCCCCAATACCCGTAATTACAATCGCAAAAATAAGCATCATTAAACGTGATGAATAACTAGAAGCGACAGGAATAACTCCATCAAATATCTGAATAAAGAGGCTTGTGACAAGACTGGCTGGAATCTGTAAGAATTGAAAATAATCAAACTTCTTACCGAGTAAAATCCATTGAATAATGACAAGTAAAACATAATAGATAAAAGTCATTACACCAATAGGAATATGAGTGAGATAGGCGATATTATAGGCTACAGAGATGATGGGTGACACACCTAATTGTGTCTTTGTATTGAGATCAATACCACAGCCTAAAATCAATAATCCAAGAAGATAAATTCCAATTCTTTTGTAATTCAGTTCCTTCATTATTTAACTCCCTTTGAAAAACTATGCATGCTTGTCATCTGCTTCTGTAATTCTAGATCATCTCTTTTGATCCATTCAGCTACTGCATCATCCTTAGATGTATGAACGGATAAAACATGCACAGTATCATGATTTTTTTCATTCTCAATATAATACTTATGGAAAATATTTTCTACAAATTTTTTAATATCTTCTTCTGATTGATAATGAAGATCACGATAATCAAAGGTAGAGTATTCTCTTTTTGTTTGTATACGATAATGTTTGACTTCTGATACAATCCAGTAAATTCCTCTATTTTGAATCTTCTTAGAGATATGACTGATTTCAATAGACATAGGGTCCTGTTTTTCCTTACATTCTAAAATAGATTCATCTAAAGTACGATATAAAACATAAGTGTTTTCATAATCACCTTTAGACGTTTTAAAGCCATCACGAATCATTCCTAAACTCTTAAAGCCTACTGTATCTAAAACTGTCTTTAATGCTTTAGTGACTGTATTTAATTGCATAATTGCATATCCCGCTTTAAATGCCTGTTCTAAAGAATCCTTAATCAGACTATCTAGTTCTTTCTTATAGTCAGCTTTAATTGCATAAGAACAAGTTGCAATATGCTTACAATGTCCTGTTCCTAAAGATCTAATCAAATACGCACCTACTAATAGATGATCATCAAGCATTACACCACAATATGATGCTGATTCAATAAAATCATCAAGAACAGGTGTGTCTTCTTCAAGATAAAGTTCTGTTTCAATCACTTCATTAAAAAGAGAAACAACTTCTTTTATATCTTCTTTCTGGCATTTCCTTTTAATGATGTTCATTTGATCCACCTCCTATTAATAAATAAATGAGTGAAGCCATCATTAGTTCCTTTTTACAGAATGTATAATACGACTTCATATCCATTGCTTCCTTGTATTTCATTTGATGTAGAAAGAATCCCACAATTGATTCTCTGTTGAGATGATTTTGTAAGAAAGATAGATTAACCTTTGTCAAACTTAGTTCCTGAGGGAAATAATCCTCCTCCATATATTTCTCAAATGCATTACGAATCATATTTTTGTATTCTTCAAACGCATAAACCTTTAAATTATCAAAGCACATTAATTCTCCAATAAAATCTAAAGTAATATATGTATAATCTTTGAGATTTAAGATCATTTGATGATTGGCTTCTAATAATAAAGATGTCAGTTCTGAAGAATTACTATTAAAGAATCCTCTCATTTCTTTTTCCATCATCAATAATTGTTTATAGTAATCATGAAATACTGTCTGATTTGAAGGAAGAAAAGTATATTGATTGCCTTCATAATTTCCAAATAACTTATAAGCCATTAAGTAGCCCAAACGCTTATTTCTTTCTAGCACATCCTTACTAAAGTCCATAAAACCACCTAAATCAACTGGTGGACATGAATAAAGAATAGAAGGACGATTGATATATTGTGGATGAACTGGAATAAGATGCATATCCACTACGACTATTTCATCAGCTCCCATATCTAAAGCAAGATCAATAGGAAGATTATCACTAAATCCCCCATCAATATACTTATTACCATTTATTTCTGTCATTGGAAAGACTGGAAAACAGGCACTACTTGCAAGTAAATAGTCAAGCATATGACCTCTTTCCATTTCTGATTTAGTCTTATAACATGCTTTCATACTTGGAAACTGAACTGTACATATGCCAAAATCAATAGGTGAAGACAATAAACGTTCTTCATCCATCAGTCCACGGCAGTGTTCTACAAAAGGTGTATTATCAGCCCCTTTGTTTTTGAAATAGTGTTTCAAAAAAGATTGTGCAAGAGATGTCTGCTGGGCAATGGATTCTTTAAGTTCAGATAAGTTACTTCCCTCTTCCTTATTAAATAAAGAAGTTGTCATAAAGTCATCTTTTAAATCAGTCAAATCAGGTGCATTATTAAAGACATGATCCATATCTAATATATTCCATGTATACTCTAATCCTTCATAGTCTCCCATAGCAACTAATGCCCCATTGAGGGCACCAATAGAAGTTCCTGTCACAATATCAAAATGTTGGTTTAATTCTTTTGCAGCAAGTAAGAAACCAGCTTCATAGGCTCCTTTAGATCCTCCACCACTTAATACAATGGCTCTTTTCATAGAGTTTCATCTCGATTCGTATCATGAATGATTTTCTTCATGAATTTCATTTCTTTATTGAATTCTGTAAAACGTGACATCTTCCATTCCCAGTTAGGAGATCCAATAGTACCTGGAGTATTAAAGCGTGATGTTTCTGGTTCTCCTAAAAGATCCCATACTGGAATAATGACAGACTCAGCAGGTAAATCCATACAATAATGAATCATCTGACGATGTAATTTACGTTCCTTATAGCCATCTAATAAGAGTTCTACATCCTTTACGCTATCTTTATCAAGATTATCATACCATCCCATTAATGTATCATTATCATGTGTACCGCTATAAACAACAACCTTATCAAAATCAAATTCATCCTTGTAATGGAACTGGAAGATATACATTCCCTTGAAATTATAATGATCTCTTAATTCATACACTTCATCTCTTAATAATCCTAGATCTTCAGCAAGAATATGTGTATCTGGATATTCTTCAAATAATTTGTCAAATAGTGCATAGCCTGGTGCTTCTACCCATTCCCCTACTACTGCAGTAGGTTCTGATGCTGGAATCTTCCAATAAGTATCAAATCCTCGGAAATGATCAATACGTACTTCATCATAAAGCTTATTCGCACTATGAATTCTATCAATCCAGAACTTGAAATTTGTCTTTTCTAGATGATCCCAGTCATAGATTGGGTTACCCCATCTCTGTCCAAATTCACTAAAATAATCAGGTGGTACACCTGCTACAAATGAAGGTGTGCCATCTTCCTCTAATAAGAAATCTTCCTGATCTAACCAGCAATCAGCACTATCTAATCCTACGTAAATAGGCATATCCCCTATAATCATAATACCCTGATCATTCGCATATTTCTTTAATGCATACCATTGTTTGAAAAAATAATACTGTAAGAATTCCTGATAATTGATTTCTTTCTCAAAAGGTAACAGTTCAAAAGATTGATGTTTAGGGAACTCCTTATATTCCTCATGCCACTCTGTCCATGGCTTTCCCTCATTTGTTAATTTAAAAGTGCGGAATAATGCATAACCCTCAACCCATTTATTGTTTTCTACAAACTGTTTAAAATCATCATTAAATTCAAATCTTTTATAAGCAAGTCTTAATAAGTCTTCTTTATGTGCACGTACAGCTTCATATTCCACTGTTTCAGCCTGTTTATTAAATGTTTTTAATTCACCTTTTTCAAGTAATCCATCATTAACTAAATCTTCTAAATCAATATAAAGTTCATCACCCGCATAAGATGAATATGGCTGATAAGGTGAATTCCCATATGCTAAAGGATTAAGTGGTAAGATCTGCCAGATCTTTACATCTGATTTCTTTAGCTGATCTACAAATGTATATGCGTTCTTTCCAAAATCTCCTACACCATAAGATGATGGTAGTGCAGAGATAGGACATAGTATTCCTGCTTTCATATTAATAACCTAACTCCTGTCTCATAATAATTACATGGATTCTATCCTTGTTTCCCTGACGTGCAAGTTTGACATAAGATGCACAGATTCTTTGATCTGACATACAATTGACACACTTACCAGCAACAGCACATCCTGTTTGACGGTGTAATCTAATCGCATTTGCTGGTGCTGATACGTTTTTAATATGATCAATAGCTTCTTCTTCAGATTCAAAGATCTTATTAACACCTGCAACGACATAAACATCCTCAGGTCCATAGATCATTGCAGCCACTCTATTACCATTGCCATCAATATTATATAAACAGCCATCTGTTGTCATTGCATTGGTACTAGTTAAATAAATATCCGCGTTAAATGCTTCATGATGTATTGCGTTGATTTCTTCTTTAGTTAATCCTTTAGCATAACGATCAAGAAACTTCACATCACTTGCACGTACTAAATCTAATACATGCATTTCATCAAGTGACATAGAACCACCTACTGCCACTACCTTTTGATTCTTGAAAATTGTCTTGAAATAATCATGAAGTTCTTCTTCAGTATTAAACACTTCACAAGTCATGTTATTTCTTTCTAATGCTTTCTTTAATCTTTCAATTTTTAAATCATACATACCCAATAAATTCTTATCCATAAAAACACCTCTCTGTGCTCTATTATAACATATCAAAGTGCGTTATAATAATTAAAAAAGGAGGTTTCATTATGAGTAAGAAACTACTCGTTGTTGTAGATTATCAGAATGATTTTGTGGATGGTGCACTTGGATTTGAAAAAGCACCCAAGATTGCCCCTTATATCATTTCATTAGTAAAGAAATATGAAGAAGAAGGTGAAGATGTCTGGTTTACTAAAGATACACACTTTAATAACTATCTAGAGACACAGGAAGGTAAGAATTTACCTGTTCCTCACTGTATCTCGCAGACTAAAGGACATGAACTTTATGGAGAATTGCAGTCTTTAAGTAGAAATCATACAGTGATTGAAAAAAATACTTTCCCATCTTTAATGCTTGCGAACTTATTAAAGGATACAGCTTACGAAGAAGTAAGAGTAGTAGGAGTAGTGACTGATATTTGTGTGATTTCTAATTGTATTATGATTAAGAGTGCGCTTCCTGAAGCTTTAATTGAAGTAGATACAAAAGGATGTGCTTCTTTTGATGAAAACCTAGAAAAAGCAGCTCTTACAGTGTTAGAAAAGAGTTTGCAGGTCAAAGTGATTTAGTATTATTTTTCTGTTTTCCATAAATTATATAAATTGTTTTGTATTATTTCCTCATTTTGTATTGCATCTAGCAAATGATAGTACTATAATGAGAACAATTCTAAAGGGGGATTTTAATAATGGAAATCAAAGTAGAAAGAGCAAAGACTCTTAAAGAAAAGCCAGATCAGTCAAATCTTGGCTTCGGTAAATATTTTACAGATCATATGTTTGTATATGATTGGGATTCTGAAAAAGGATGGCATGATGCACGTATTGTACCATATGCTCCAATTCAGATGGATCCAGCTACAATGGTCCTTCACTATGCACAGGAAACTTTTGAAGGCTTAAAGGCTTATCGTGATCCTGAAGGAAATGTTCAGTTATTCCGTCCAGAAATGAATGCGAAACGTATGAGAAACTCAAATAAACGTTTATGTATGGCTGAATTACCAGAAGAAGACTTCGTAGAAGCTGTAGAAACTCTTGTTAAGTATGAACAGGATTGGATTCCTACTGCACCTGAAACTTCTTTATATATTCGTCCATTCATGTTTGCGACTGAACCAGGTGTTGGTGTTCATCCAGCAAATAAATATAAATTCGTTATTATCTTAACACCAGTTGGAAACTATTATCCTGAAGGTGTTGCACCAGTTAAGATCTGGATCGAAGATGAATTTGTAAGAGCTGTTAAGGGTGGTACTGGTTTCACTAAATGTGGTGGCAACTATGCTGGTTCACTTGCTGCTCAGGTAAAAGCTGAAGAACATGGTTATACTCAGGTATTATGGCTAGATGGTCAGGAAAGAAAGTATGTTGAAGAAGTTGGTTCTATGAACATCATGTTCTTAATCAACGATACAGTAGTGACTGCACCTCTTGAAGGTTCAGTACTTCCAGGTGTTACAAGAGATTCTATGCTTACAATTCTTCGTGACTGGGGCTATAAAGTAGAAGAACGTCATCTAAGTGTTGATGAATTAATGGAAGCAGGACGTACTGGTGCTTTAAAAGAAGCTTGGGGTACAGGTACTGCAGCAGTTATTTCTCCAGTTGGTGAATTATGTTATAAAGGTGAAGAAGTTCTTATCAATGACTTCAAGACTGGTGAATTAACTCAGAAATTATATGATACTTTAACAGGTATCCAATGGGGTAAACTTCCAGATAAGTTCAACTGGATTCATAAAGTAAAATAATTAAAAAGCGCTTCGGCGCTTTTTTTGTGCTTTTAATTGAAAGTATAGGAAACTCTTTTTCGAAATTGACAGGAGAATGCACGATTAGAGTCCATCAAAGAAAAACAGAACTATGTCAATAAGATGACCAAAAGACAATAGCACGTAAGCGCAACAATAGAATCAATGACTACATGAACAAAGCTGCACGCATTGTGATTAATTATTGTCTTGATAATGATATAGGAATACTTGTTGCGGACTATAGCAAAACATTTCAAAAGGATTCCTATATAAGTAAAAGCAGGAATCAGAGTTTTGTTGATATCCCATATGAGATGCTTCAAGATAAGCTTGAATATCTCTGTAAATCAAATGACATCATACTTGTAATGCAGGAAAAATCATACACCTCAAAGGCCAGCTTCTGGGATAAGAATAAAAAATATCATTTCATTGGAAAGAGAATACATCGTGGACAGTATATAACTGCTGATAGGCATATACTAAATGCAGATGTTACTGATGCATTAAATATACTGTCTACAAGTAACGTCATGGCTACAAGTTTCCTATACGATAGAGGCGACGTAGACACGCAATAAGAATAAGGATCAACTCGCATTAGGTGAAAACTTAAATACTAAGAAACTAAAAACTCCGACTTAATTTTAAAATTAAGCCGGAGTGGTTTATTTGCTGTGTTTTCCAATAATAAATACAGCAGCTCCAATAATTATGATTAAAGAACCACATATTGTCAATAAATAGGAAACAACCATATATTTCTCCTTAAGAGGACAACATCCTTATAAAGATAGTAACATTTATTGGTCCAAAAGTGTAGTGTTTTTATTGAAAACAAAAGAAAAAATGCGATTTTAGTCGCATTTTCCCTATCTATCTTCAATATTCTTATAGTCTTTAAGTTCTCCCACGAATTTAGTGGCAGGTCTAACAATTCGTCCACTATAAAGCTTAGATTCAATATTATGAGCAACCCATCCAACTGTTCTACCAATTACAAAGAGTAATGTATAAAGATCTTCAGGAATGCCAAGCATATCATAAACTAGACCACTATAGAAATCGACATTTGTACAGACATGGATACCTTTTCTTTTATAGATTTCATCAATCGCAATAGCTGAGAATTTTCTATAAAATTCATATTCATCATGTCTGAATTTTTCATATGATAATTCTTCACATTGTTTAGCTAAGATTTCACTACGTGGATCACTTAATGTATATACAGCATGTCCAATACCATAAATAAGTCCTGTATGGTCATTAAAGTCTCCATCTAAGATATCCTGGACTATCTGTCTAATACGAAGTTCTGAAGCTTGTATACCAATTTCGTTAATAACAAGTTCCATCTGCTTCTTAACCGCTAAGTTGGCCCCACCATGCTTTGGACCCTTTAATGAACCAATAGCACCAGAAATAGCTGAATAAATATCTGTACCAGTAGAAGATATAACAACATTTGTGAATGTAGAGTTGTTACCTCCACCATGGTCTGCATGTAGAATAAGCGCAGTATTAAGTACTTCTGCTTCCTTATTAGAGAAAGTACCATCTCTTCTTAATAAATATAAAATCTGTTCAGCAATAGAATAATCATAATTCTGATGATGAATAATCATTGATCCCTTATCAAAATGATGTACTTTTGATTGATATGTATAGCTGACAATAACAGGAATCTTCGCAATCAAATCAATTCCCTTTTCTAATGTTTCTAATACACCTACATTATCTGGATCATCATCATAGCTATAAAGCATCAATACTTCTCTTTGTAGCTTGTTCATGAGATTCTTCTCTGGATAGCCCAAAATATTTAATTCTAGGTATCTTTCAGGCAAGGTGTAATGATCGCTAATCGTCTTCTTGAAGTGCTCCAATTCCTCTCTATTTGGCAAATAGCCAAATAGAATCAAGAAGCATACTTCTTCATAGAGGAAACGGCGTCCTTTTCCATTTTCCACAATGTCTTTTACATTGATACCACGATAATACAATGTACCATAGTCATCAACTTTTTCACCATCAACCTTCTTGTACCCCACTACATCTGATATATTTGTCAAACCAACTAATACACCAGTACCATCTTCATTACGTAAGCCTTTCTTTACAGAATACTTCTTATAAAGTTCACCAGGAATAGCTGTTTCATCCAATGATTTCTTGAAACAATCCTTTATATTCTGATCCATATCATCAACTCCTTTTTTGAAGGTTGAATCTATTCTATCACATTATTCATAGATTGTATACAAGTATTCTTATTAATATCAGAAGTTTATTTAGTTGTTTTATAATTATCTATACATGTATTTGTGTTATATATAAAAAAAGAAGGATTACTCCTTCTTAATCAATCCAGCCAAAATGACGACATGCATATTCTATACCATCATCTGTAGAATCTTTTGTGACAAAATCTGCTTTTTTCTTTAAGTCTTCTACACCATTGCCCATCGCAATAGATGTCCATTCCTTCTTGAACATAACAAGATCATTCTCACCATCACCAAAGACTACAACATCCTTAATATCAGCCTTTAAGTATTCCATCATCTTGATAATGCCTTTTTCTTTTGCATCATGCTGATAAGTGAGATAAGGCGGTACAAAGCGGATATGACCCACTGTATCTCTTAAAGTTAGTTCTTCTTCTTTGTCTTCTGGAATCGCAATATAAATCTTATAGATATCCTTCAAATCATCATAGTTTAATGACTTATCAAGAATATAACGAGTTGGTTCCTGTCTTTCTCCTACCTGTTCAATAAAGCGCTCATCCTTCATCACTACATCAATACTATCATTAACAGCAATTAATATTCCAAAGCCTTTTTCATCTGCTTCATGAATAAGCGCAAGAGCCTTTTCTCTGTCTAAAGGACTATTAGTGACAAGTTCATCATTATAAATAAGTGCTGCCCCTCCATTAGATACAAGATTATGAATACCAAGCATCTTAGCTGTATCTTTTGTTTTATAATAGGCACGTCCTGTCGCAATTGCGACAAAATGTCCTTTATCCTGTAATTTTTTAATTGTTTCTAAAGCACTGGGTACAGGAATACCTGTTTGTATATCTGTCAAAGTGCCATCAATATCAAAGAAAAAATATTTTTTTTCCATGCTTCTCCCTCTTCCAACGTCTATATTCAGTTATATTATCTAATGCTTTTGTGATAAGTGCGACTAAATAATAAGCAACAACACATTCAAAAGCTACTACTATAATAACACGTAAGTCCGTAATAGGATACATATAAAAATAGGTTGGAATTGCATAAAGGCAACCAATAGTAAGCAGGACGTTTAAACCAATATTAAACTTTCTTAAAAAATTGAGTGGTTTAGAAACCTTAAATAATACAATAAAGCTAATAAATATAGTCACTAAGAAACTATATGTAGAAAAGTATTTCGCATTTAAGAAGAACATCCATTTTAATAAGAAATTAAACAGTACAAGCACTACAACACTTAAAGCACATGGAAGTGCTGTATGAATGACATGAGTGAGGAATCCTTTTGAATTCATTGTTGTATCATGTTCAAGAGTAATAATGAATGATGGTAATCCAATTGCCATACCACTTACCAAAGAGAGCTGGAAAGGCGTAAATGGATAAGTTAAGCAGAAGAATCCAAAGATTAGACTAAGAATTGTAGAATAAATAGTCTTAGTTAGATATAGTGAGCTGACCTTTTCAATATTCGCAATGATGACACGACCTTCGTTTACAATTTCCTTCATTGAACTGAAGTTAGAATCTAATAATACAATATGTGCTGCCTGCTTAGCCGCATCTGCTCCATTGGCCATCGCAATACCACAATCTGCATCCTTAATTGCAAGGACATCATTAACACCATCACCGACCATGCCTACGACATGACCATTTTCCTGGAAAGCTTTGATAATCAATTGTTTCTGTTCTGGTTTAACACGACCAAAGACACATGTTTCTCCTAATACTTGTTTCATTTCTTCTACAGTATCAGGAAGAGTCGAAGCATCCATATAATTATTTGCGTTATCAAGCCCTGCAAGGGTGCATACACGAGAAACTGTAAGAGGGTTATCTCCTGAAAGGACTTTAATAGAAACACCCTGAGATTTGAAATAACCAAATGTATCATGTGCATCTTCTTTAATGATATCACTAATAGCAATAAGACAAACTGGAGTAAGAGAATGATAATGTCCCTCTTCTAAATAATCTGCTTCTCCTAACAGTAATACACGTAATCCAAATTCAGAATAACCACTGACCTGATCTAGGATTTCTTTATTATCAGTCAAGAATTCAGGAGCACCTAATACAAAAGAACGATCATCATCAAAAGTAATGGCACGATATTTACGTTCTGAAGAAAATGGTACTTCTGATTTCTTATGATATTTATCATTTTTAGTGAAGTAATTCATTAAAGCTTTCTGAGTTGGATTGATATCATCTACTAAGAAAGCAAATGAACCCATAATATCGCAAATCATCTCACGCGAATATTGATCACTAATAGGAACAATATGTTTAACTTTAAGTTCACCTGTTGTAATAGTCCCTGTTTTATCAAGACATAGTACATCAACTCTGCTTAATGCTTCAATAGATTCCATCTGTTGAACAAGAGCTTTCTTTTTTGCAAGACGTCCAACACCTAATACAAAAGATAAAGAAGTAAGAAGGACAAGCCCTTCAGGAATCATACCTATAACACCGCCTACCGTTTTAACAAGGGCTGTATTAAAATCATTTGGCATGGCCTTATATTGTGCTCTAAAGAGTAATAGACCGACTGGCACAATAATAATACTCATAACCTTGATAATCTTCTCAATAGAATCTCTCATCTCACTAGATGCAAGATTCTTATGTTTAGCTTGGTTCACTAGCTTTGTAGAATAGTTCGCATTCCCTACACGGATTACTTTTGCATAACCACTTCCTGCCACAACGAAGGTTCCTGCATATATTTCATCGTTCTCCTTCTTTTTAACAGGCACTGATTCTCCAGTCAAAAGAGATTCATTGATTTCTAATGCATGATTTTCTACAACCTGACAATCTGTGCCAATCTGATTACCAGCCTGCAAGAAAATAATATCATCCATAACAAGTTCTTCTACAGGAACATCAATCAGCTGACCATCACGAAGTGTTTTAACTTTTTCTACAGTCACAACACTTAGCCTATCAATAGTTTTCTTAACCTTGAATTCCTGAATGATACCTAATATTGTATTAGCTACCATAACTCCAATAAAAGTTAAGTTCTGCAGCTGTCCTGAAATCACAATCAAAACCGCAAGAAATATATTTAAAAAGTTGAAATACGTAAGAGTATGTTGTCTCACAATTTCCTTTTTAGTTTTAGAAATAGACTGACCTGTATAATTCACTTGTCCTTGTTCTATTCTTTCTTGTACCTCTTGTTGTGAGAGGCCTTTTAATTCATTCATATCCACCACTCCTCATCTATTGCACTATCTTAACAAAGAAAAGTGTATTATTTGTGTACTTTCACCTTAATTTTTTCTTAAATAATAGATATAATTAACTTATCTTCCAATGAAAGGGGTTATATTTATTATGAAACATTTATATATGATGCGTCATGGACAGACTCTATTTAATGTTAGAAGAAGAATTCAGGGATCATGTGATTCTCCACTAACTG
>OJMM01000999.1_pt1 | contig 17657 bp, 14 predicted proteins | sample 1597231 | NCBI WGS metagenome assembly OJMM01 (sample SAMEA2452128, study PRJEB22498) | human gut metagenome | reverse complement strand
AGAAATCGCGGAGGAGACCTTAGTAAGGGCGCAGGGAGATGTTTATGCAATTTCAAAAATAAAATATGAAGATTGTTTTCCATTAATTTATTATAAAAAAAATTATACTGGAAAGACAGAAAAAAGTTATCGCTTTTTGATAAATGGTTATACGATTAAAATGCAGGAATGTAAAACAGCATATGCAGAGTATGATGAACAGTCCAGAGAAATTTTGCTGCATATCGGACCACAGTTTTATCTACCGGTTTCTCTTTTTGTTATAACAAAGGCGCAGTGTCAGATTTCAAAAGAAAGTTATAGTGTGTCCCAGGCAAAGAAGGAGGCAAGGAAGCGTCTTTTTCTCTTTTTGAAAGAATATGAGAGAAAAGGGGTGGTAATCCTGAAAAATAATGTTAGAATAGACAGTGATAAAAATGAGTGTACTGCAAGGGGAATTATCAAAATAAAAGAACGTGTAGGTAAAGTTCAGGAGATTCCCTCAACATTAGACGGGGAAAAGGATATAAAACAAGAGCCTGCCGTTTTAAACAGATAATTTTAGCAGTAAGTTCAATTACAAATCATATAGTGGGATTTTGAAAATATATTGACAAGAAAGGAAAATCAGACAAAGAATGAATATAGCAGAACAGGAATTCCCTTTTCCAGCGGAACATGCAAGTAATGTTTTTGGTCAATTTGATGCCAACATGAAAAAGATTGAGAAGACATTGCATGTAACGATTATTTTTAGAGATGACAAGTTGAAGTTAATTGGAGGAGAGAAGGATTGCGATAGAGCAAAACATGTGATAGAGCAGCTCCTTTTATTATCGCAGAGAGGGAATGATATTACAGAGCAGAATATTAATTATACACTTTCTCTTTCTATGACGAATGAGGAATCTGCAGTTACCCAGTTAGATAGTGATGTAATCTGTCATACGATCATGGGGAAACCGATTAAGCCTAAAACGATGGGACAGAAGAAATATGTTGATATGATCACGGATAAGATGATCGTATTTGGTGTAGGACCTGCGGGAACCGGAAAGACATATCTTGCGATGGCAATGGCGATCGAGGCATTTAAACGTGATGAGGTCAGCCGCATTATTCTGACAAGACCGGCGATCGAGGCGGGAGAAAAACTCGGATTTCTGCCGGGTGATCTGCAGAGCAAGGTGGATCCTTATCTGCGTCCGCTCTATGATGCACTGCATCAGATCATGGGAGTGGACAGCTATCTGCGCAATGTGGAAAAGGGGCTTATTGAGGTAGCTCCGTTAGCATATATGAGAGGACGTACGCTGGATAACTCATTTATCATTCTGGATGAGGCACAGAATACGACACCGGCACAGATGAAGATGTTTCTGACACGAATCGGATTTGGCTCCAAGGTAGTTGTGACCGGAGATCAGACGCAGAAGGATCTTCCGTCCGGAACGGCTTCCGGACTGGATCAGGCGATCAATGTCCTGAAGAACGTGGAGGATATCGGATTTTCTTTCCTGGATAATAAGGATGTTGTTCGTCATCCGCTGGTACAGCAGATCGTCAGTGCGTATGACGACTATGAGAAGAAGCAGGCACGCAGAGAAGCAAGAAAGAAGGAGCAGGGGGCACGGCATGGAAAGGAAAAATGAATCGAAAATGTTTTCCGCAGTGATGTATCTGTCACTGGTACTTGGAGCGTTGATATGCGCCGGAATTAATCGAATGAGCATTCCGGGGATGATGGTTCAGGTGTGCTACAGCCTGATCCTCGGTGTTGTATTTATGACACTTCTGCATGCAGGACAGGACATGCTTTGGCAGCAGATTCCGGAGAAGTTGATCTATCTTTTTTCCTTTTCGGTGGCACTGTGTCTGATCGGTGTCGCATCCCGTTATCATGTGGGAATGTTTATACTTCTGCCGCTTGCAGTTGTGAGTCGGCTCGACAAGCTTGAGATCAAGGTGGTGACGTTTGGGACACTTATGATGACTTATTTGTGCAATGCGGCGTTTGTCAATAATGATCTTGGACAGATGGTATATTATCTGATCATGGCGGTTGCATTTCTGATGATCGTGTCTATGCTGCAGAGCAGGGAGGAGCTGCCATATGCCGCGGTGATCCTGACAGCACTCTGCCTTGCGCTGTTTGTGATCCGCTGTCGTTTTCAGGGCAGTGAGATGTTCATGCAGAGATATTATCTGATCCTGGAGCTTGGAAGTCTGGTATTTCTGGCACTGTTTTGTGCAATCTTACAGCTTTTTACCGTACATGAGCCGGAGGAGGAAGTGCAGGAGGCACCGGCACAGGAACTCGATATGATGGCATATCTGCAGGATGATTTTCCGCTGATCCGCAAGCTGAAGGAGAACGATGCACTGTACCGTCATTCCTGTGAGATCAGCAGGCTTTCCGAGATGGCAGCGAAGGAGATGGGATTTAAAGATGGTCTTGCGGCAGCTGGAGGAATGTTTCATGAGGCGGGACGCCTTTTAGTACCGGATAACTATATGGAGGGCAATGATGCGCTGGCGCAGACCTATGGATTCTCGGAGGAGTTAGTGGCAGTGATTCGTCAGCATAATACAGGAAGTGAGATTCCGAAGAGTCCGGAAGCAGCCATTGTAATGCTCAGTGATTGTATTTTATCAACGGGTGAGTATCTTCAGGAAAACGGCAAACGCAGTGCGATCACAGACGAAAAGCTTGTTATGAGTATTTTTGCCAATCGGATGGAAAAGGGAAGTCTGGCGCAGGCAGGACTGACACAGGAGCAGATAGAACGGCTGAGAACATTTTATGTTGCACATGCGTTTGAATAGAGAGACAGATTGAGGGAGGAATTTGATCAATTATGACAATTTGTTTTGAAAATGAAAAAGATCAGGAACTGGATTTTGATTATGAGAATATTTTGGAAAAGGTGATCCGGCAGGCGGCAGAGCAGGAGAAATGCCCCTATGAGTTTGAGGTCAATGTAACATTTACCGACAACGATTCGATCCGTGAGATCAACCGGGAGTTTCGGGAGCTTGACGTTCCGACGGATGTTCTTTCTTTCCCGATGGTGGATTATCCGGCACCGGCAGACTTTTCGGAGTTGGAGGAGGAAAATGCTTCGGCAGAGTATTTCCACCCGGAAACGGGAGAACTGATCCTCGGAGATATTGTGATCTCTGTGGAACGCGCCAAAATGCAGGCTGAGGAGTATGGACATTCTCTGAAGAGAGAGATCTGTTTTCTGACGGCGCACAGTATGCTTCATCTGTTCGGCTATGACCATATCGAGGATGAGGAGCGGGTGGAGATGGAACAGCGTCAGGAGCAGATCCTTCAGGCACTCGGTATCATACGCGAGTAGACAAAGATTTAATATACAGGAAAATACCTGCGGTTCCGGTGCCACAGGAGTTGGAAAGGCTTGGTTATCACAATGGAAACAACAAATAAAAAACTGACCGCTGCCGGCGGTTTCTTAAAACAGGGAAGTATTTTGGCTGTGGCATCGATCCTGGTGCGAATGATCGGTCTGTTGTATCGCATTCCAATGGCGAATATTATCGGTCCGGAGGGAAACGGTATTTATTCGTCTGCATACGAGATCTACAATATTCTGCTGATCATATCCTCTTACGGTATGCCGATGGCAGTCTCCAAGATGGTATCTGCCAAGTGTGTCGAGAAGAGGTATAAGGAAGCATATCATATTTTTCGTTGTTCCATGATATTTTCGCTCTGTACCGGTGGTGCGGCAGCACTGTTTGTATTCTTCGGTGCAGACTGGCTCGAGAAGAATTTCTTTAAGAGCTTTTACGGAATTGCGATCCCGCTTCGGATTCTGGCACCGACTATATTTGTAGTGGCTATCATGGGTACACTCCGTGGTTTGTTTCAGGGAAGAAAGACGATGATGCCGACAGCGATCTCCCAGATCTTTGAGCAGATCGTAAATGCGATCGTCAGTGTGTCTGCGGCATTCTTTATGATGCGTGCGCACAGCGCTTCCGCAAAATTCTCCGCATGGGGAGCAGCCGGCGGTACACTCGGTACCAGCATGGGCGCGTTGATGGCACTGATCTTTCTGGTATTTGTATATCTGATCTACCGTCCGGTCATGAAGAAGCAGCAGAGAAGAGATCATGTTTCCGAAGCAATGTCTGTGGGAGAGACCTACAAGCTGATCCTTTGGACTGCCATCCCGATCATTCTGAGCCAGACGGTATATCAGCTCAGCGGTATCATTGATGTATCCCTGATCAACTGGGTATTGCCAACGAGAGGTATTACCGGTACACAGATCAGTACATGGCAGGGAATCTACAGCACACAGTACAGAACGCTTGTGAGTGTGCCGATCGCCGTATCGACCGCCATTGCATCTTCGATGGTGCCAAGTCTTGTAGCGTCTTATATTGGCAAGGATAAGTATGCGGTACACCGCAAGGTCAATCTTGCTGTGAAGTTTAATATGATCATTGCATTTCCATCGGCTGTCGGTATGGCAGTGCTTGCCGTGCCGATCATTCATTCCATTTATCCGTCCATGGATTATAAGATGGGTTCCATGATGATGATCATCGGTTCCAGCTGTATTATTTTCTATGCACTGTCAACCGTGACAAGCGGTGTGTTACAGAGTATCGACCAGATGCGCCTGCCGGTATGGCATTCCCTGATCTCTCTGATCGTGCATGTGATCTTGGTATGGTTTCTGATGCGCTTTACCGGACTTGGTGTATATGCCCTTGTCATCGGTAACGTCACATATCCGTTGTTAGTATGTGTGTTAAACGGCTATTCCGTCAGCGTACATCTCGGCTTCAAGCAGGAGGTTACGAAATGCTTTTGCGTGCCGTTTCTGGCATCGGCTGCTATGGGGGTTATCACCTTCCTGGTATTTAAGCTGTTCCATCTGCTGACACGAAGCAATATCATTTCCCTGCTGCCGGCACTGATTGCAGCGGTATGTGTTTATTTTGTACTGATCCTGAAAATGAAGGGACTTACCAGAGATGAATTATATGAATTTCCGTTTGGAAGGAAGATGTCTGTTGTTGCAGATAAACTGCATCTGCTGGCAGACGAAGAAGCGTAACCGTTGATCAAAGACAGTTTGATTGAAAGAAAAGAGGTTTCGTAAAATGCAGAGAATCACACGAGAGGCAATTCGCCGCATGGCATCCTCAGAAACGGTATATTACCGCGGAATGCGTTATTATGCAGCGCATGCGGTAAGTGATGTGACCTGGAATGAGAACAATGGTCAGTATCGAAGTGTGGTACATGGAGGAAACCAGTATGTCGTGACGATACAGGTGTCTGAAGATGGAGAGTGGCTTTATACCTGCAACTGTCCGTCGCATGTTAAGCAAAAGGGAGCCTGTAAGCATGTTGTGGCAACACTTTTATTTATTGCGGATTACCAGCAGCGGGAGAACGTAAAGGAGCATCTGGATACCAGGGATAAAACTGCTTATCAGATTATTGAATATTTCCAGAAAAGAGAATTTCGCAGACTCAGTCCGACCTATTATCATCTGGGACTCCGTATTACGATCCCGTCGCTTTTAAGGAAACAGAATGCCAAGGCATATTTAAGCCTGTACGCCGGCTCCGAGAAAATGTATAAGGTGACAAACACCAAGAAGTTTATCGCGGATTATTACGAGGAGAAGGACATTCGTCTTGGAAAGCAGTTTTACTTTATTCCGGGAGAATGTGCCTTTGATGAGGCGTCCGCCAATGTGATGTCCTATCTGACCGAGATTTACGAGATTCAGGAGACGCTCGGTAAGACTTATTATTCCAATCTGTTCAGCAGACAGGAGATGGTCTTATCACAGAATATGCTGGTGAAGCTTTTGCATCTGGCAAAGGGACTGGAATGCCAGCTGAGTTTGTTTGGCAAAGACGCAGGGACTGCGCAGATCGTGGAAGGACGCCCGGAGATTTCTCTCGACATGAAGATGGATGAGGAAGGATTGACGCTTGCCCAGGAGGGCGAGGATAAGCTGTATGCGCTGTCAGAGGACGGTTCGATCCTTTATTACCGGAAAGACATTTATCTGCCGGAGCGGGATTATATCTGCAATCTTCTGCCGTTTTATTCCAGTCTGTTCCGGTCGCAGGAGGGACAGATCGATTTCCGCGGCGAAAACAAAAAGCGTTTTATCGAGAAGGTTTTGCCGGTCATTAAAAAGTCCATGCAGGTACAGGTGCCGGAACAGCTTCGGGAAAGCTATATTGTAGAGGCACTGCAGCCGGAGCTCTATCTTGATATCAGCCAGATGCGCAAGAAGTATTACGTTTCTGCAAGGCTGGAGTTTTGCTACGGGAAGTATCATGTGAATCCGTTGCAGGAGGAGTTTACGTCAGACGATATCATTCTTGTCCGTGACAAGGAGGAAGAGGAGCGGCTGATCAGCATTCTTTACGGACTGAATTTTCAGGTGCAGGGAGACTGCTTTTTACTGAAAAATGAAAACGATATTTTTGAACTGATGACAGAACGGATCAGCGAGCTGACCGATCATTTTAAGGTATTTTATTCCAAAGAATATAAAAGCCACGGCATTCGCAAAATGGGAACGATGTCCGCCAATATCCGGCTGGATACGGATATTAATCTGTTAGAGATCGATCTTGGCTATGCGCAGATCCCGCAGGAGGAGCTGGAGGCATTCTTTCGCTCGGTTCAGTTGAAACGGAAGTATTTCCGGTTAAAGGACGGCTCATTTATTGATCTGACAAGAGATGATCCGCAGCTTCATTCGTTGCGCTGGATGTTGGATAACGATCAGGAATACTCCGGCAGCAAGTTGAAGTTTCATAAGAGTACGGCAATGTTTTTAGAGAAGATGCTGCCGCGGGGAAGCCGTCTGCAGAGACAGGAGGCTTATGAAAGACTTTTGCAGGATCTGAAGCATCCGGAGCAGGCAAGCTGGGAGATACCGGAGACCGTGACGGCTTCTCTGCGGCCGTATCAGGTGGTGGGATATCAGTGGCTTAAGACGCTGGCGCACTATGGCATGGGAGGAATCCTTGCAGACGATATGGGTCTTGGTAAGACACTGCAGGCGATCGTCTATATCTGCTCCTTCCCGGGACAAAAGACGCTGATCGTCTGTCCGACATCGTTAGCCTATAACTGGCAGGATGAGTTTCAGAAGTTTGCACCGTCGATCCGTACCTGCATTGTGCAGGGAACGCCGGAGGAGAGAGAGGAACTCATTGCCGGACGGCAGGGCGATTACGATGTGTGGATCACAACATATCCGCTGATACGGAAGGACACCAAAAGCTACCAGCAGCAAAAGTATGATCACATCTTTCTGGATGAGGCACAATTTATCAAGAATCCGTCCTCTCTGGGCGCAAAGGCAGTCAAGAGCATTCCAGCAGACAACCGGTTTGCACTGACCGGTACGCCGATCGAGAATGCACTTTCCGAACTGTGGTCGATCTTTGATTTTATTATGCCGGGCTTTTTTATGAAGTATTCAAGGTTTGCCGATGCCTATGAAAAACCGATTTTAAAGGAGCACGACCAGAATAAGATGAAGGAGCTTCGGACCAGGATACAGCCGTTTGTCCTGCGTCGTATGAAGAAGGAAGTCTTAAAGGAGCTGCCGGATAAGATTGAGACAAAGCGTATGGCAGAGATGACAGCAAAACAGAAAAAGATATATCTGTCGTATCTGTCAAGGATTCAGGAGGAGATGAAGGGCGTCGGCACCTTTGAGGCTGCAGGTGGCAGAATGCAGGTTCTTGCGGCGTTGACGAGATTGCGCCAGATCTGCTGTCATCCGGGTACCTTCATTGAAAACTATCATGGTGGCAGCGGCAAGCTGGATCTTCTGCTGGAGCAGCTTCCGGACATCCTCAACGGCGGTCACAGCGTGATCATCTTTTCGCAGTTCACCTCGATGCTCAATATCATTGCGCAGGAGCTTACCAAGCAGGGAATCGCCTATCATTATCTGGCAGGTGCCACGAAGCCGGAGCAGCGCAAGGAATACGTCAAAAGCTTTAACCAGGGAAGGGTCAAGGTATTTTTGATCTCTCTCAAGGCGGGAGGAACCGGACTGAACTTAACCGGTGCAGACACCGTGATCCACTTTGATCCATGGTGGAATCCGGCGGTGGAAGAGCAGGCGACAGACCGTGCATACCGGATTGGTCAGAAGAAGAAGGTACAGGTGATCAAACTGATCATGAAGGATTCAATCGAAGAAAAGATCGATGCCCTGCAGACCCGCAAGAAGCTTTTATCCGAAAATGTAATCGAGGCGGGTGAGGTATTTGTAAACCAGCTTACGATGGAAGAGCTGATGGAGCTGTTTCAGATAGAATAACAGTAATCGGTGTCATGGCTGCTGCAAAGAGGACGGATTCCCTAAGTGGCGATTCATTTTTCTATTTATTTTTAAAATTAGGGGTTGTCTTGGCGGAAATGTTATGATATGATAGTGTGGTTGTGAGTAGAGATATTCCTCTGTTACGGTTGCGGACAGCACATAAGTATTAAGAATGTCGAAAATAAAAGGAGGTCACATCATGAACGATATTATTAAGGCAATTGAAGACGAGCAGTTGAAGGAAGTTGCAGATTTCCGTGTCGGAGATACTGTAAAGGTTTATGCAAAGGTTATCGAGGGTAGCCGTGAGCGTATCCAGGTTTACGAGGGAACAGTTCTGAAGAGACAGAACGGTGGTGCCAGAGAGACATTCACAGTTAGAAAGTTCTCTAACGGTGTAGGTGTTGAGAAGACCTGGCCGCTTCATTCCCCAATTATCGACAAGATCGAGGTTGTACGAAAAGGTAAGGCAAGACGTGCTAAACTGTTCTATCTTCGTGACAGAGTAGGTAAGGCTGCAAAGGTAAAAGAGCTTGTAAAATAATTATTATGATGCAAGGGTCAAATGACCTTTTGTACCTAATATCATTATTATTCTTGCAGCAGAAAGGAGTTTCCGTTTTCAATGGAAGCTCCTTTTTTCGTGATATAGGAAAATGTTCGTAATGTAGTGTGACGCAGGGAAATGCTTGTTTTGTCATTTTTGGGCGTTATGATCCTTGTTATGGGAAAGGAGAAAAGAATGTATTCATTTGATAGCAGAGTAAGATACAGTGAGCTGGCGGAGAACGGTAAATTAAGCCCGGACGGGATTGTCAATTATCTGCAGGACTGCACCTGTTTCGAGTCAGAGGAATTAGGTGTCGGAATGGATACCGTTTACGGCAGACAGAAAATGTGGGTGTTGAATTTCTGGCAGATCGTGATCGACCGTTATCCGGATATGGGCGAGCATATTAAGATCGCGACACAGGCATGCGGCAGCGAGAAGATGTTTGGCTATCGTAACTTTCTGATCTATGGCGAGGACGGCAAGGCTGCGGTTCAGGCATATTCTATCTGGACGCTGTTAGACCGGGTAAAGATGCGTCCCTGCATGGTAAGTCCGGAGGATATTGATCTGTATGGCATCGCAGATCCGCTTCCGTTGGAAAAGGTCTCCCGGAAGATTCCGGTTCCAAAGGAGGGCGGGCAGGAACAGAAGGCATTTGTGGTGCAGGAGTATCATCTGGATACGAATCACCACGTCAATAACGGGCAGTATGTCCGCATGGCGACCGCATATCTGCCGGAAACGTTTGTGATCCGTGAGCTGCGTGTGGAGTATCGTAGTCAGGCGATGCTTGGAGATACGATCCGGCCGGTGCGTTATGAGATGCCGGACGGCTATCTGGTTGCACTGCAGGATTCTGCGGGGAAAGCATATTGTGTTGTCCGATTTATGGGATAGAACTGCGGTTGTGAAGAGTTTGTGAAAACCGCCGGAAACCTTGAGTTTTGGCGGGTGGTATGCTAGTATTAGTTAGAGAACGATTAAGAGGAGGACGAAATTATGTGGTGTCCAAAGTGTAAGACAGAGTACAGAGACGGGATCACCGTCTGTGCAGATTGCGGAACCGAGCTTGTAGAAGGAACGGCAGCCGATTTTGAAACGGTTGATATCTGCAATCTCAAGGACGAGCAGATGGCAGACCGTTTTGTGGAGTATCTGGAATATTCCAAGGTAAAGGGTGCTCTGAAGAAGTACGATGAGGAGACAGACAGCTATAAAGTGACTGTCCCGGAGAAGATGGCGAAAAAGGCGGAGCGTCTTTTTGAGGGTTTTCTGACCGCTGTGGAGGAGGATATCGAGCAGCAGAAGGAAGAAGCACGCAGACAGGAGCTTGAGAAGAAAACTGCTGATGAGGATGCAGATGCAGATGCTTCCGATGAGACAGAGGATGACAGCGAAGAGGAAAAAGTTCTTGCAGGGAGTGATTCAGAGGATGAGGAAGAGACCTCAGAGCCGGAAGAGTATGACTGGGATGCAGAGGATGAAGCATCTGATCCGAATTACAATCCGTTTGCAGAGGACAATGAGGAGCTGAAGTTGGGAGAAGATGATGACGAGGAGGATACAGCCAGAGATCTTTTATACGAGTCCACTAAAGAGTATGTGACCAAAGAGGATGCGTACAAAGATATGTTATTCTCCGGTCTGACATTTATTATCTTCGGTATTATCGGAGAAGCATACCTGCTGTTATGTAAGCTGGATATCATTCCGATCAAGTATAATGTTGTAGTCCTTTGGGGACTTGCACTGATGTTTTTACTGTTTTTGATCGGCGGTATTGTTTCTATTGTAAAGTCTGCAAGAATTAAGACAGAGATTCCGATCGAAAAGGAAAAGACAGAAAAGATCCTTGCATGGATGAGCGAGAACCTGACAAAGGAGATCGCTGAGAAGTGGACCAATCCGGAGGTGTCTCAGGCAGAGAATGATCTGGTGGTTATGGCACATATCCGCAGCAATCTGGTGAAGCAGTATCCGGAGGAGGATCCGGCATACCTGGATATGATCAGTGAGCAGTATTTCACCGATCATATCCAGCCTGACGAGGAAGAGACAGAGGAAGAGGTCTAAGATCCGGATATAGAAAGAAGAACGAAGAGAGTGTTCGAAAGGGCAACTCAATAAGGTATTTTAAAATAACGGCATAGTCGTAACTACCGGCTATGCCGTTATTACGATTTTGTCGTTTCTGGTTTGAAAAAGAAAATCCGTCTATTGACAAAATGAGAGGTTGATTGGATAAATATACATAAAATAACGTGTAGAAGAAAATCTATATGTGAAAGAAAGTTCTGCAATTGAAATAGATGAACGGGGATTCGCGCGGAAATTAGATGGGAATGAACGGGGATTTGCGTAGAAATTAGACGAAAATGAATGGGGATTTGCGTAAAAATTGGCTTTACATGAACGGGGATTTGCGTTATACTCACAGCAGAGAGGAGGAATTATATATGAGCAGACCGGTTTTTAAACGGAAAATATATAATGAAATTCTTGAGTGGAAGGTAAATCGAAGTGATAAATACGCTCTTTTAATTAAAGGTGCTAGACGAGTAGGAAAGTCGACGATTGCAGAAGAATTTGCAAAAAATGAGTTTAAATCATATATTTTAATTGATTTTGCCAATACCAGCAGGGCGATTATAGATTTATTTGATGATATGTATGACTTAGACTTTTTCTTTTTGCAATTGCAGCAGTTCACAGGAGTCAGATTATATAAAAACGAGTCAGTAATCATTTTTGATGAAGTTCAACTGTTTCCAAAAGCCAGACAGGCAATTAAATATCTTGTTGCAGATGGAAGGTATAAGTATATCGAAACAGGCTCGTTATTATCCATCAAAAAGAATACAAAGGATATTCTGATCCCCAGTGAAGAACACAAAATATCAATGTATCCGATGGATTTTGAGGAGTTTCTGTGGGCAATCGGAGATGAGATGTCAGCCGAAACAATTCAAATTCTTTTAAAGAATAAAAAGTCGGCAGGAAATGCAATGCATAGAAGCTTAATGCGTGTGTTTAGACTGTATATGCTTATTGGTGGAATGCCACAGGCAATAGAAACCTATATAGAAAAAAACAACTTACAATTGGTTGATGAAACCAAAAGAGAAATCATAGAATTATATGATGAAGATTTTGTGAAAATAGATGGAACGGGACTTGCGGAGGATATTTATAATGCAATACCTGCTAATCTCAGCGGAAATGCATCAAGGTATATTGTGTCGAGTGCAAGAGCGGGAACCAGATCTGAGCAGGTACGGGAGCTGATTCCGGATATGCTTAGCTCATATACCGTAAACATTGCATATCATGCCAATAATCCCGGTGTAGGAATGGCATTAGAAAAGGATGTGGGACGGTATAAATTGTTTACTTCTGATGTGGGATTATTTATTACATTAGTCTTCAAAGACAAAAATTATACAGAAAACATTATTTATAATAAATTACTTTCGGATAAGTTGGAGGTAAATCTGGGATATGTATATGAAAATATTGTAGCACAGATGTTGATCGCCAAAGGGAATAATTTGTTTTATTATACGATGGAAAGTCCGAGCTCAAACCATTTGTACGAGATTGATTTTTTGATCTCGATGGGAGATAAAATATGTCCGATTGAGGTGAAATCAGGAAATTACAGAGTGCATAAATCATTAGATGTATTTTGTGACAAATTTAGCAGTCGTGTAGGGGACAAATATGTTGTTCATACAAAGGATTATAAATGGGAAAATGGAATTAATTATCTACCGGTGTATATGGTGCCATTTTTGTAAAGGCTTCAGAAGTTAAAAAGGGCAAAACCAGCGTTTTGCTCTCCAAGATAAAAAGGGCAAAACCAGCGTTTTGCTCTCCAAGAATTGCTTCGCAATTCTCGTTGGCATCACATACGTTACAAGTATTTTCCCAGATATTAAAAAGTGCTGAACCATAGGTTAAAACCTGTGACTCAGCACTTTTTGTTATCGGTATTTACGGACAGGTGAACCGGATCAGTTCTTTTTAAATTCCAGAAGCTCCAGTCCTTCGTTATCTTCGAGAACCATGCGGATCATCCAGTCATTGACAAAGAGGAGCAGTGGGTTGCCCTTCATATCCTTGACTGCCTTGACATTGTTCATACGTTTCAGCTTCGTGACATCCGTGGTCGGATCGCCCACCCAGCGGATATATTCATACGGCAGGGACTCCAGACGGATCTCACAGCCGTATTCGTTTTCCAGACGGTACTTTAATACATCGAACTGAAGTACACCGACAACGCCTACGATAATCTCGGACATTCCGGCTGTAAATTCCTGAAAGATCTGAATAGCACCCTCCTGTGCGATCTGGGTGATTCCCTTGACGAACTGCTTTCGTTTCATGGAATTAAGCTGAACTACACGACAGAAATGCTCAGGAGCGAAGGTTGGGATTCCTTCATACTCAAACTTGCTGCCCGGCATTGTGATCGTGTCGCCGATGGAGAAAATGCCCGGGTCAAAGACTCCGATCACATCTCCGGCATATGCCTCTGAAATTACCTGACGATCCTGTGCCATGATCTGCTGTGGCTGGGAGAGCTTCAGCTTACGTTTGCTCTGTACATGATACACATCCTTATCGGCCTCAAATTTACCGGAACAGATTCGCATAAATGCAATTCGGTCGCGGTGAGCCTTATTCATGTTTGCCTGAATCTTAAAGACAAACGCAGAAAACGGAGAGGTAACCGGATCGATGTCGCCCTCATTGGAGTGGCGTGGCAGAGGCGGTGTTGTCATCTGCAAAAAGTAATTCAGAAAGGTTTCTACACCGAAGGTGGTCAGTGCGGAACCGAAAAATACAGGAGAAAGTTCGCCGTTCTGAACCTGCTTAAGATCCAGCGGATCGCTGGCACCGTCTAACAGTTCGATCTCTTCCAGAAGCTGATCGTACAGATCATCCCCGGCAAGCTCCCTGAGTGCCGGATCGTCAATGGAGTAATCGGTCTCAGCGGCTGCCTTGGCACCACCGGTTGCTACAGACTGGAAGGAGCGGACGGTCTTGGCATCGCGGTCGTAAATTCCCTTAAAACGTTTACCGGAACCGATCGGCCAGTTGACCGGACAGGTGCGGATACCGAGTACGGTTTCAATATCATCCAGAAGCTCAAACGAATCCTTGGCGTCGCGGTCCATTTTGTTGATAAAGGTAAAGATTGGAATGTGACGCATTACACAAACCTTAAACAGCTTGATCGTTTGTGCTTCCACACCCTTGGAAGCATCGATCACCATTACGGCGGAATCCGCAGCCATCAGTGTACGGTAGGTATCCTCGGAAAAGTCCTGATGTCCCGGTGTATCCAGAATATTGATGCAATAATCGTTATAATTAAACTGCAGAACGGAAGAAGTAACGGAGATACCACGTTCCTTCTCAATCTCCATCCAGTCAGATACGGCATATTTGGAATTTGCCTTTCCCTTTACAGAACCGGCGGTATTGATCGCCCCTCCGTATAACAGAAACTTCTCCGTCAATGTCGTTTTACCGGCATCCGGGTGGGAGATGATCGCAAAGGTTCTTCGTTTCTCAATCTGTTTTCTTAAATCATTTTCTGACATGTTGATCCTCCGATATATTCTAATAATATGATGCAAGGGTTAAAGGCAGATAGCAATGTACGTTTACATATAAATTGCTATCCGGTGGCCAGACATCATGTACTGCAATTAAAAGTGTCCAAACAGTACGATTATACGATATATTGATGGCTGTTTCAAGGGGCAAAGTAGGCATGGAGGCATCTTTCCGGAAAAGCAAGGTGTGAAAAATTAAATTTCCATAGAAAATGCGATTGACACCTGCGAGACATGCATTATATAATTCAGGTCACTGAATTTATCCTTGTTATTGAGGAACTGAGGTTGCTTCAAAATATATGTCAAAGCCGGTTACGGAGAAGAGTGTTTCAAGGCAGATCACGCTGGTTTCATCACCTGTTGATATATAGGAAAAATGCAAGAGAGAATATCTTATAAATGTGAAACAATTTAAAATGCAAATTGTAAATGAGCCAGACGCATAGACGTAGAGCGGATCCGAAAAGAAAGAGGATTGGTTCTGCGGTTTTTAGTTATGACGATACGTTTGCAGAGCCTTTTTTATATAAGGATGAGAACAGATTGACTGACCGGAGGGATGCAAATACATATAAAGAAATTTATCCGGAAGCAGTCAGAGAAAATGCACTTGCCGTGTTAGAACCAACATTTCTGCAAGGAGAACAGATCAGTAAATGGTGCAATGGAGCGGCAGAGGATAAGGCACTTATCCCAAACGGATATGTAGGAGATCCGAGAAGCAGCCAATATGTCGAGACGAATTTGAAAGAGGCAGACAGACGGATTGCAATGGATATTGTAAATAGCTTTGGAAAGTAGGTAATGATAATTATGAGCAAATATGATCCTTTATGGAAGTGGATCAATAAGAATAAAAGAGGAGGCTTAAAACATGGAATTAGTAAGCGATTACATGAGTGACAATACACTGCGCCACGCATTGAATGAATTAACAAGAAAAACATTCTTCTTCGATTTTGAAGACTGGGTGACAGGGGGATATTTTGAGGGAGACTATATTCCATATTCATTTATTGAGGATGGAAAAATAATTTCCAATGTATCCGCAAACAGGATGACTTTTCTTCAGAATGGTGTAGAGAGAAATTACATACAGATCGGTACAGTCATGACCGATGAGACATATCGCAGACAGGGCTTGGCAAGAAAATTGATCGAGCATGTGGTGAAACAGTACAAGGATAGTTGTGACGGATTTTATCTATTTGCCAATCTGGATGCGTTAGACTTTTATGATAAGTGCGGATTTGCAAGGGAAACGGAGTATCGGTATAAGGTCAAAGAGGATTTTTGCAGGGGCAGGTCCAAGGGAGAGTGTTTTGTTCCGGTAAATACTGCAGATGTACAGATGAAGCAGAAATATATGGATATGATCCGGCACAGTGCAGCAAATTCTTCTATGGAGCAGATCAACAAATTTGGTTTGCAGATGTTTTACACCGCAGATATGGAAAATGTTTATTATGCAAAAGATATGGATTGCTTTATTGTTGCCGAGACAGAGGAGAATACACTGCTTTTGCAGAGTATCGTATGTGAAAATAAGGTGGCACTTTCGGATGTTTTGCAGAGAGTGAGTGGGGAATATTGTCAATGCCAGCTTGGTTTCGTGCCGGATCTGAAGGATATGGATATGTGTGTGGCAGAGAAATATGATGGAGCCGACGATTACAGGCTGTTTTATTTTGGTGAGCAGCTTAAAAGTATTGAGAAAGAAAAACTTTATTTTCCGGAACTTACACATGCATAAAGACGGGAGATAAATAAAAACTCTTGACAAATAAACGACCGTTTACTATTATTAAAATGTGAACGGTCGTTTATTCTTTGCTTGGAGGAGATTAGCATGCGTAATAGAAAAGAAGAAATATTAACTGTGGCGTTGCATTTGTTTGCCAGAGATGGTTATGAGGCTGTTTCAGTCAGCAAGATAGCCGGAGAACTGGATATGACAAAAGGGGCATTATATCGTCATTATAAAAGCAAAAGAGATATTTTTGAGTGTATTGTAAATCGGATGGAACAGCAGGATGGTGAACAGGCATCCGATTATGATATGCCGGAAGAGGATAAGGAGAGAATGCCTGAAAAATATGAGGAAGTATCACTGGATGATTTTGTAAAATACAGTAAGTCTATGTTTGAATATTGGACAGAGGATGATTTTGCATCATCTTTTCGGAAGATGCTGACAATAGAGCAGTTTCGCAGTGAAGAAATGCAGAATTTGTACCAGCAGTATCTTGTGGCAGGACCGGCTTCCTATGTGAAAGATTTATTTGAGAGTATGGGAATGATAGATGCCAAAGAGAAAGCTGACAGATTTTATGCAGTTATGTATTTCTATTACAGTATTTATGATGGCACAGATGACAAATCAAAGGTAAAAGAGGAATTTGTATCAGCAGTAAATAGTATGGTACAGGAGTTGAAAGAAAGGAAATTTATATCATGAAGAATAATATAGTAATTCGTTTAGAAGAAAAAAGTGACTATCGTGAGGTGGAAAATCTGGTACGAGACGGCTTTTGGAATGTGTATCGCCCAGGTTGTCTGGAGCATTATGTACTCCATCAGCTTCGCAACGATCCGGCATTTGTTCCAGAATTGGATTTTGTCATGACATTAGATGGACAGTTGATTGGACAGAACATGTTTATGAAGGCTGTGATTGCAGCCGATGATGGCAGAAGTATTCCGATTATGACCATGGGACCGATCTGTATTGCACCGGAGCTTAAAAGGAAGGGGTATGGAAAGATTTTACTGGATTATTCTCTGGAAAAAGCAAAAGAGCTTGGATGCGGAGCAGTATGCTTTGAAGGAAATATTGATTTTTATGGAAAAAGCGGATTTAAACAGGCAAGCGAGTTTGGCATCCGCTATCATGGATTGCCGGAAGGCGAGGATGCATCTTTCTTTCTGTGCAAAGAACTGATACCGGGATATCTTAATGGAATTACAGGAGAGTATGCACCTCCGGCAGGGTATCTGGTAAATGAAAAGGAAGCAGAGGCATTTGATAGAGAGTTCCCGTATATGGAGAAGAAAAAACTTCTGGGACAGATTTTTGAATGAGATATTCTGTAAATTAGGACTTCGTATTTGTAACAGCTTTGCTGATTTCAGTG
>OJMM01000998.1_pt1 | contig 17662 bp, 23 predicted proteins | sample 1597231 | NCBI WGS metagenome assembly OJMM01 (sample SAMEA2452128, study PRJEB22498) | human gut metagenome | reverse complement strand
ACCTCGCTGCCTACGCTCTCGGCGGCTTCCTCGCCGGCAAAGCCTACAGCGATGCAAAAAAACGCAGACGGAGCCAAGAGCTGGAGCAAGCTTACCAAAAAGCTCGCCAGCAGTCCGAAGAAGAACGTCGGTAACACCACAAAAAGTTCTTCTACGAAAAAGGCAAGGCGGATGCGCAAAATTAATCCCCCTGCCTTCACCACCAAGTTCAATCACGGAGAGAAGCCTTCTTACTTCTCTCCCTTACCTGAAATGCTTGTTTACTGAAAGTATGTGAACTCTATGTTACCCATTATTCCCCTTTTGGGCAGTTTTGTTGTCAAGAAAACCGCCCCCAAACTCATCGCCTCTGCGCTGGCAGGTTATGCCTTAAGCAAGCTTGTCTACGACAGCGATTCTGATTTCCCTAAAAAGCTGAAAAAAGCTCGTAAGCGCGGCAAACGTGATGGCCGTAAGGCCGCTGATTGCAAAGCTCGCAAAGTGGAAGCTTCGTGCCAACAGTATGTCTGCTGCTCAAGCCCAAACTTGGCTTGAGCTCCCAAATGACGATTTTCCGAAGCTTTGATACATAAGGCTTCTTCTACCCATATATTGCATATATCACAGGCTCTGATATATGCCTCATGTTTACACAAGAAAGGTCGTGTTAATATGTTCTTTGTTCCCCTCATCGCCTCCGCTGCTGCCACCACCACCTCCCACCTCGCTGCCTACGCTCTCGGCGGCTTCCTCGCCGGCAAAGCCTACAGCGATGCCAAAAAACGCAGACGCAGTCAAGAGCTGGAGCAAGCTTACCAAAAAGCTCGTCAACAGGCCCAAGAAAACCGTTTAGAGTACCACAAAAAGCTCTTCTACGAAAAAGGAAAGGAGGACGCGCAAAATTAATAAACCTGCCTTCACCACCAAGTTCAATCATGAAGAGAAGCCTTCTTACTTCTCTCCCTTACATGAAATACTTTTCTCTGGAGGTGATTGTTATGTTTATCTGGTGGCTTCTGAACCACTACAAAAGCTTGATCTAAGCATTTATAAAGGCAAAATCTGCTATTGATTTTATAAATGCTTAAATACTTAAGCAGCTCACCACCGCGCTTTACGCGCAAGCTTAGTCATACGAAAGGACGTGACCAATATGTTCAGCAAACTTTTCTCTTCCTGTTCCTCCATCGTCAGACCTAACCCGACTCCCAAAACACCTGACGCTATAGAAGTGACACTTTCGCTGCTTCGTCGTCAGAAAGAAAAAGAGCAGTACCAAAGGCTCAAAAAAGATCTTGAGCAGCTAAAAAAATACTAGTGCAAACCTCCCCTGGCCTGTTAAGCAATTAGCAGGCCTTTTTATACATTGACGTTTGCATATGCTCATGCTAAAATTCTCTTAAGCGCAAGCATAGGAGGTGCTGTCATGGAAGAAAGACGTGAATTGAAGAACCTGAAGAACAACCGAAAGCTTATCAATGATATTGTCACCTTTGGCTTTAATTCAAGAAAAGATTATAAAGAAAAAAAAATCATTAATTCTGCAAACTATGATTTGGAAATCCAAAGATTTAATTCACTATATCTTGACGATGATTTTTGGTCATCAGCTGCTGCAAAAAGCATCAAAAGCGATTACTTCCAAAACATAAGCGAGAAATTAGCTGCCATCTATTTTCTGCATGCTATCAAGGATGAAAAAATCACCAGAATACTGTTTGCCTTATACATGGCACAGACGGAGCAGTCCGTCTCTGCAAGCAGATTAAACAATCTGCAGCAGGCTATATGCAATGCCAAAGGTCTACCTGAATTCGGCAGCTACATTGACACAGGCAGCGAAGCCTATAATAAAACCGCCTCCTATAAACGTACCTTGGACGACCTGCATCGTAATGGTTATTTGTCACTAGTGAAAGAAAATGGGCAAAAAACTTTTATACCTGATACAAGCCTCACCGACATACTAGATGCTTTGCCCGACAGCGAAATCAAAAGGCTTTACTATTTTATCGACTTTTTTGCACAAGCAGGCTATCCTCGTGGAGCCGGTATTTACCTGCGTAATGCCTTCAAGCGTTATCTGCGCTGGCGTAAGCTTAGCTTTGACGTGGAATGCTTTCACTTTTTAAACAACAGCAGCCGCAGTATTTTTGATGAAAATATCATCTATACATTTATCCAGGCTATTAACCAGCAAAATAAGGTTGAGCTCACCTATACGCCGGATATTTACCTTCAGTCCAAAACAAAGACTGCGTCCGAACCTGCTCAAACAAAAATTGTTTTATCACCTGTACATATCAGGGCAGATATACGCTTTGGCCGTTACTTTATTTTTGGCGTCAACGAGAGCGGAGCAGCCCAAAGCTTCAAAATCAGTAATATTGATGATATCAAAATCCTTGAAAAAGAACACTTTAATCTCCCTGAGGCACAGGCTGCTGTGCAAAACACCTTCGCCAATAGCATTATCTCGCCTAGAATCCTTCCTGAAGCGCCCTATGATGTCATTCTCAAATTCTACAAAAAGCCGCAGCCAAATAACGCAGCCTACCGTTTCCTCAACGAATGCCGCACTGGCGAGCTTATTGATGACGATACCTACAAAATCACCATCAACGATCCTGTAGAAATCTATCCCCTGCTGCGAAAATACGGCTCTGCGCTCCAGATTCTTCATGGAGAAATCATTGATAATCATAACGGGGATCTGGCCGACAAAAGATATAACGAATATAAAAATATGCTGCAAAAGTACGAGGAGGAAGAATAAGCATGGATTTCTTTAATGAATTTAATAATTGCCGCCTGCAATTTGCTTTAAACGTACTCTCGCACGCTAAGGTTAACGAGCTTACGGAGGCCAACTACGAAGAGCTTGCGCAGCTCAGCTATCTTGATATGCTCAACGACGCGCAGACAAGCAGCAGCTACAAAAAATATAACGCTGTAGAAAACATCAATGACCTTGTCCACGCATTACCGAAAGTGCTAAAAAGGCTCCCCATCAAAAGCGAAGGGAATGGCATTTTCACCTTAAGCTCCAAAGAGCAAGCAGCACTCCAGTCCTTCAAACCGCTTTTCAGCAGCATAGAAAAGCAATTTTTAGCAGACATATGCAGATGTAGCGAAGCAAAATTGTTTCTGCAGCCAGAAACAATCGCCGCTTTAAGCAAGCTCCCCTCCGAACCTCAGCCTATTATCAGAACAAACTCTTTAGGCAAAGAATCACTTTATACAGCCCTTGACGCAGATATCTTCCGCACAATTCTTGAAGCTATCAGCACAAGACATTATTTGCGCTATTCCTTCCGCACTAAGGACTGCGCTGCTGAAATAGAGACTGAAGGCATTCCCTTTAAAATTGAGTATGATGTCTACGAGGGGCGCTGGTGGCTGCTGCTGTATTATACCAAGGAGCAGCGTCCTATCAAGGCTATTCTCCAAAATATAACCAAGGCTGTTATCAGCGACAAAAAGGCTGATTTTACCGAGGAAGATATCAAGCAAGCTATTTTGAGCAAGCTTACAGCGCCGGAGAGAGTTGTGCTACACGTTGAAAACCAGAATAATGCATTAGAACGAACTTTTTTGATTTTCAATAATACCATCAACCGTAAAACCAAAGTGCTCTCAGATACAACCTGTGAAATCAGCTTTAATTATTTCAGCAACGATCCTATAATTAACAAGCTGCTTTTTCTGGGAAGCTGTGTAACCATCATAAAGCCTGCCAGCCTACGACAGGAGATGATTAAAACGCTGAGGAATATTTTAGCTAAAGAGGAAAGACAGTAGCCTTCCTGCTGCAAAATACGGCATGAGAGAAGGCAAGTAAAAAGGCCACCACTTGCATGACAGCCCAGCGTCCTTATAGACGCGTCAGGAAAACGTACAAGCTTATTGTAGCGTAACCCTCAAAAATGCATATGATTTACCTTCGGACCGCTATGCGGTCCTTTTTTCATGCGCGAAAAATTAACGCTTAAGCATAGCACGGTTAAAGCCAGCGTCTTTTCAAAACTTCTGCGAACTTAACCTCATATCTCCGCTGCTTCTAAATCTCTCATTTTCTTCACCAACCCCTTTGCCTCCAATATAATCCGCTTTCTTTTACTCATTTCTATATCGTCATCATCCTGTCCGACATAATTTTCATACTCTGCAATAAAGCGTTTTTTTGCATCTTCCTCAAATAAACACTTGCCATCAGAAATAACAAAATCACTTTCCGTAAATATCTTCAGGCTTATGCATCGCAATACTAATTTATCGATAATCGTTGGGCGAAAAACCTCCATCAAATCATAGACAAGGCTATCCTTACGATAGTTCAGCTCATGCAAAAAGCCTATTGAGCTTGCAAGACCTGCCACTGCAATAGCTCGTCGAACGTCCTTTTCCAACAAGGCATAACCAAAGCTTAGCATAGCATTTACAGGATCCGTTGCAGGTCTCTTGTGTCGTCCATTCCATTTGAATGCACCGCCACTTAACAAAATAGCAAATGTATCAAAATACGCTTTCGCTGCAACGCCCTCTATACCCATAAGCTTTTCTATGCTTTTACTTCCTACAGCCAATTTAGCCAAGGCGCTAAGCTTGCCTATAACGCTTTTTATAGCGGGATTTTGCAGGCTTTTATTTTTGACACTCAGTATATTGCGTTGAGCTAAAATTTTCTTTTTGACAATATCAGCAGCAATTTCCTGTCTTTTGCTAACATCGCTGTAGCACTGCAGCTGCCTTACAAGCTGTCTGCTTTTACCCATTTTCATACCTAGCTCACCCGCAATATCGCCATTATTATCTATATAAATGATACTGCCCTTATTTGCTAAAACAGCCATAATTGCCGCATAGGTTATCTGCACTGAAGCAGTTACAATCAAACAATCTGCATAGCTCAACGGCACATATTTAACTTGACCGTCTTTGCTCTTAATGGTCAGTCTGCCACCATCCTTGCTAACTTCTATTCCATGCTGACTAAGATAAATATCGCTCATCATCGTCACCTCATATTACAATAAAAGCTTCGGGCAAAAAATTTTGCTCGCTTCTGGTAAATTCCTGCTCTACCTGATATATGAGTACATTGCCTTTTGCCCCATTATGCAGGAGCTTTTTAGCATACTTATCAAGCTTAGAAATCTCCGCAGGCTTCAGCTCTGCCTTAAAAACACTCAGCTGCACTCTGATGGCAATTTTTTCCAGATATTTAACCAGCTTATATCTTAGCTTGTTATCACTCACATCATAGCAGATTACAACTTGCATTTTTAGCTCCTTTCTAACATTTATACATCTTCCGGAATGGTATTGATATAGAATTTTCTGATAACATACAATAAGTTTTTAAGCTTTGTATACTTAAAGTATAGCACGACATGAAACAAATAACTTTCCAAAACTACTGCGAAAAGAAAGAGACATAACGACCATAAAAGTCGTTATGTCTTTTTCTTTATACCGCAAGCGGTAATCGCTGTTGCAACCCAAAATTCCTAGGAGATGATATTTTCCTGACAAAGGTTACAACACCGCAAGCGATAATCGCTGTTGCAACCAATCCCGTAAGATGGCTCAGATGCGTCAGGATATGTTACAAAACCGCAAGCGGTAATCACTGTTGCAACTCGTAGGTCTCACGTATAAGCTGTATGAAGAGGAGTTACAAAACCGCAAGCGGTAATCGCTGTTGCAACGTGTAATTTTGGTACATCGATTATTGAAACAGTAGAAAACGTTACAAAACCGCAAGCGGTAATCGCTGTTGCAACAAGATTGGTTCTGTTAAAGAACTGGTAGAAGCACATTGTTACAAAACCGCAAGCGGTAATCACTGTTGCAACATCTAAGTTAGTATGGAGAGTACCAGCTTTAAGGTTACAAAACCGCAAGCGGTAATCGCTGTTGCAACTACTAAGATTTGTAGATGATTGTAGAGAGAAAACGTTACAAAACCGCAAGCGGTAATCGCTGTTGCAACCATTGTCTTAGTAAGCCCCTCGGCTACGAGTTTTGTTACAAAACCGCAAGCGGTAATCGCTGTTGCAACTGGTGAGTATGTATATACTGCGCAATATGATATTAAGTTACAAAACCGCAAGCGGTAATCGCTGTTGCAACAACCGCGTACCCGTCAAGAAGAGTATGTTCTTCAGTTACAAAACCGCAAGCGGTAATCGCTGTTGCAACAGAAACTTGAATCCAATAACGCAAAATAAAAAAAGTTACAAAACCGCAAGCGGTAATCGCTGTTGCAACAGCACCCCTTGAAACCCTTGCCTGGAGCGGCTCTTTGGGGACGCTTTGGCAAACCAAATCAACGTTTACCATTATTCATCTGAAAAACGCCTTTTTCAACGTCTTTTCCCAACGCCTAGCTCTCAAAACCCTTATCACGCAAGGACTTCATAAATTTGGCAAACCTCCGCAGCCGCTCTGCCTGCATACCCTGCAAAAGCGAACAACCTTGAAGCTACAAAAAGCCCGCTCGCGGGACGTCTAACTCGCTTCTTCCAAACACGTTCGCCAAACAGCAGCGCTGCATTGCCTATTACATCTTCATTATACAGCATGCATCTTCTCTTCGTCAAGAAGAAAAACCGGCACACAAAAAAAGGCCGCCACTTGCGTGGCAGCCCTGCGTCCTAGTCGACGCGTTTCACCTTGTAGACAGGAAGGTTATCCTTTTTGGCCAGCTCCAGGAGCTCGGCCATAGCCTTGCCGGTACCGTACTTGCTGACAAGCAGCTCGCGCATAGCTCCTTCAGAGTAGAAGGTGCTGCGACGAACAAGCGACGAGGTGTAGGAACCGTCGGCGCAACGTCCGGGGATGGCGTAATCTGCGGTGATTTTCCGCTTCAATTTATCGTTGGTAAGGTACAAGCCTGTGCAGGATTCCTCCGCCAGGTAGCAGGACCAGCTGCGCGGTGCGAACTTACGCACCAGCGCCTCCCAGAAAGCGGGCTGCGGGCCGTCTGCAGATATATACTTGATAAAGAGCTGTCCTTTGCCGTCGAACTGGATTTTTTCAACGCCAGCGCGGAGATCAAAGGCCTGGAGGCCGGCGCCCTCAGCGATGAAGCCGAGCCAGCCGCAGCCAAAGGCAGATTTCGGTTTACGCTCATCCTTGCGCGTCCAGCGCTTGAGCTTTTTAAAGAGGTTTGCCAACTCCTCTTGAGAACCATAGACGTATAAATTTGTGTAACAATAATTTGCCATATAAGAATCATCCTTTCTTTAAAACACTTAAATAGGCTAGAAAAAGGCAATAAAAAAAGCCATTATGGGAATCAATTTTGAGTACACTAATAGTATACATACTACTAGTACACACAATCTTAGATTTTTCCCGTAATGACATCTTATAACTCTTATATGGTTGAATTATAGGTAGCGGCCTATGCGCTACCATTATTGTACAATACAATACCAAGTGTGTCAAGAAGTTTTTGAGAAGTTTTTTACTTTTCTTATTCTGCACCTGCTCAGTCAAGCTCAAAGCATGCGTAACTCTACCGCCATGCCGCACCACAGCGCCAGCAGATAGATGACAAAATAATACATACTTCAAGTATTCTCAACCCTAGTTTTTATACACTAATTACATCATCTTTATTATTTATTACTTCATATTCAAGGATTTTCTTTGTCATTTTATAACAATTATCTATATAATATTTTCCTAATGTTTTGGTCATAGCAAAACCAGCACAAGCTGCTACAACTGGTCCGACATAAGGAATATATTTTAAAAATCGTTTTTTAGCATATCGTTCAGCTACTTGCCTAAGAACCAACATTATACCTTCTTCGGTAAGATATGCAAGCACCTTATCCGCAAGTTGTTTCCCTACGGGTCCTAATACAGTCATGTATTTCTCTATAACTGTTTCATCAAGCCCAAAACTTTCTCTAATTTCTTGAGCCATCTTATAAAAAGCCGCTAAATCAAAGCTAACATCAACACCAGGGATAGGATTTAAAGCATTAGCAGCTACCGCCCAAGCATAGGTATTAATATCATCTAAACATTTTCTTCTTTTTCTAGCCAACTCTTGAATACTTTCTGCTTTAAAGCCGCAATGATTTTATCCTTCTTTACATCATCAAGGTCAGAAGCAAAAATATCGTCCTTTAATTCTTTAATCCCAATGCCAGTCTTACAGCTTCTAAAATAAACTTTTATGTCTGTAGCACCTACTTTAGAATAAACATCTTCAACGATTTCTTTCTTCAGATCGTCTAGTGTCCTTTCACCATCCCATATATCGTCTTCCTTATTGCGCACAATAAAATAAGGATGCTTCCTAGATTGATTCCATTCCTTAAATTTTTTAAATAACTTTCCGTCGGCATCATGTAATTTACCGGCAAATACGAACAGATACAAATCATAATCCTCTACAGAAAATTGTTTGCACCAGTCTTCAAAAGGAAATCTTTTCGTGTCATATCCAGGCAAATCAACGATTCTCAATGCTCCCCAAGATGCTTCTTGGCTTTTCACTGTGGTATCTGTATATACTCCAGATTTAAATAAATTTTTGCCTATCAAGTGGTATCTGTATATACTCCAGATTTAAATAAATTTTTGCCTATCAATTTGTTAATAACACTCGATTTACCTGCACCCGGCTGCCCGACTAAAGCAATTTTAGTATGCGTACCCTGATTTCTTTTTATTTTTGAAGAACAAGATTAGATCTAAACGACACTATATCATTTGAACCTTTTGAAGCTGCCATCCCAACCGCAAGACCAACTACTGATGCTACTCCAGCTAATTCAGCTACGCTAAGTGCTGCCAATGGTATTATGCCTTTAACCTTAGATTGAGTTACTAAACAAGGCTTTCTATATTTTTTCATTATCGTAAATCTCCTCTTACAAAACAGGCAATGATATTTTTATATTTAGTTGTTAATTATACATCAGCTTTACATAAATTTTCGATGGTTCCCAATTATGTTCTGTATTCTTCTCAGAATTAACACGAAGCCTAATATATTTACCAGTATCTTTATCTATCATTGCGGAAAGTACACAACCATCTTTATATTCAATAGCTAATACAGTGCCGGGAAAATAGTAATCAATCACTCCAAATCTCGTGATATTTTGGGCTGTATGTTCTTTGATTTCTCTTTCATTTGCTACCCTGTTAGATAGGTTAAGCAATCTTATGCATAACGTTGTACTTTGTATTTCTGTAAGTATATGCGCAGAAGTTTTCCCAGAAAAGGCAGATTGCCAATCTTTATCTAATCTTGTCTTACGTATGGTATATTCTGAACTTAAAACTGTACGTAGTTCATCAGGATATTCTTTATCCCATACTGGTGTAAAGTCACCAATATATGCATCAAGAGCAGGGGTCTGCCATTCTATATCAGATGGTATGTAAATTTTGGGAAGCGGCGAAGGCTTTAATGTATAAAATGCACCCAATACTACTAATACAGACAAGATTATACCTGCTAATACTTTTTTTGTAATTTTCATGGTCGTAAATTTCATTATCGTACCCTCCGTAATTATTCTTCTAGTCTCACAAGTCTTTTCCATTGCAATTCTCTAATCAAACATAGAATATCTTCTCTTAATTCATTTTCATCAACATCATACGTTTGCAGCAACATATCAGCAATATCAGAAGCTGTATTTTTGCAATTACTCAAAGAAATTATTTCTCCACCTATTTTATTCAAGTAACATATGTCCAGTTCTTTGCCATATAACACCATAATATCTTTTTCCCAACGTTTTTTCAAAGAAATATCGACAAGCTTTTTATGCTTAAGCCACTCCCATGTAATCATGCTCTCCCCTCCACTTCAACTAGTTGCTGAACCTTACCCCAACCAGTACGACCATTCAGCATCTTTTTGACTTGTGTCCCAACAGCCACACCTACAGCAAAAGCTTCAATAGCCGCCGCCAAACCGGCTGGAATAACCCCTTCAATACTCACATTTGAAATAACTATTGGTTTCTTATATTGTTTTTTCATTTTAACTTGTACCTTCATATTCTTATATCATCATTGACGTGATTAAGTATATTACCTTTCTGCTTTTCAGCATCAATAGAATTTATAAACTCTAAGACTTTTGGATTATGCCAAGCATATTTGCCCTTATTTTTCCAAATAGAATCTATCGTTTCGTCCAAAACATTGCCTATTGTAAAAGGAGTCATGCAATCTAATCTAAAATCTCCATTCGGGCGGATAATACCACCACTATTAGGAGCAGATACATATCGTTCCATAGATGTATTAACATTCATAGATCTTTCAATTCTTATTTTTCCTGCATATTCCCTAGACAATTTATCAATCTGTTCATAAAGATAATTGCGTTGCTCATGTGTTAAAAAAATATCTTTATTAAAAATAGCTCTACCACTTGGCAATATCTCACCAATCATAATGCTGCCAGCACCTACTGAATAAGCTAATTTAACCATATCATCTAAATAAGGCAATGTTTTAGGAGTAACAGAATGTGCTATAACCAATGGTATTCCGCTATCAGAAATTTCCATTGCTCCATTAACAGCTTTCTCCCAACTGCCTTCTACACCTCTAAACGAGTCATGCAACTCAGGTGTTGAACCATCAATAGAAATTTGAAACCAAAAATAGCGGTACTTAGAAAATCTTTTGACTTTTTCTTTGCTTAACAACATACCATTCGTAATAACAACAAACGAAGTCCCGTCTTCATGTAGTATATCCATAATATCAAATAAATCTTCTCCTAGAAGCAATGGTTCCCCTCCGGAAATAATGCATTGAAAAATGCCACCTGCTTCAACAATTTGTTTAGCTAAACTTTTCCACTTTTGCGGAGTCATGCTTGTATATTGAACACGATCAACATCCCCAGATCTATTATAACAATGCTTACATTTTAAGTTACAAGCTCATGTCAGTTCAAATTGTAAAGTAATTGGGAAAGAGAACTCCTTTGGATACAAGTCTGCTGCTTGCATAGCAATAATATTTTCTGCTTCCTGTTTTGCTCTCTTTAAATCAACAGCATTAAAAATTTTTACATAATCCTTACTCAATCTATCTTACCTCCACGAATCATATTACAGTAATGGTGCAATATTTTATAATACTCTTCAACATCCATACCTTCAAAATATAAATGATACAAGTACTCCCCTCTACAAATATTAGGTCTTTTATTGTATATCGAGCACTTATTATTAATTAAATATTTGCATATTCCGTCTCCTCTATTGAAATTTTTCATTGCAGGTATTTTATATAAATGTTTGCAACATTCTCCACATTGATTGCAATCAAATATTTTACCATTTATAATTGTTACTTGATCCAAAATATTCTCCCTTATAATAGGTGATAGTATGTATACAAACTATCACCTATCAAGCCAACATTTCATTTTTTATCAGCAAATTAACATCAATCTCCAACGCATCAGCAATCTGATACAGAGTTTCTAAAGAAAAACTGTTGCCTCTATTCCCTCGCTCAATCTGCCCAAGATAAGCGGCACTCATACCAATCCGCTCGGCCAGCTCTGCTTGCGTATAGCCTTTCTTTTTTCTATAATATGCTATTTTCAATCCAATATTCTTGTAACGTGTAGCAAACAACGTCATCACCTCTTGTCAAGCTTCTCTTTATAATATTAACAGTTTATATAAATTATTTTTTAGGTATATAGTCTGCTTTTTTAGGTTAATAACTTCAATCAGCTTTTTTTCTCTTTTTTAGTTAATCTTTGAAAACAACTTGCAACTTCAATTCAACTTGCTTGCAACCATATACGATTGCTTCTGCTCAATTATTTTTTCAAGAAGCGACAGCCCCTCACTGCCGCTTCCTGCACCCATCAAGCCTCTCGCTTTACCTCATACACTGGCAAGCCATCGTACTGAAATGTTTCCACACTAGCGCGATTATCAAAGGCTTGCATACCTGCCCCTTGGGCAATAAAGCCAATCCAACCAGAGCCGAAAGGCGTACGCTCTTTGCGCTCGTCCTTGCGCGTCCAGCACTTGAGCTTTTTTAAAGAGGTTTGCCAGCTCCTCTTGCGGACCATGAACATATAAATTTGTGTAACTGTAATTTGCCATATAAGAATCATCCTTTCTTTATAACACTGAATATGCGAAAAACGCAACAAAAAAAGCTATTATAATGAAATTTTCGCATAGGAAAATATCATTATAATAGCCTAAAATTCTTATATAAACAAATGTATACAGCTTGTCTAAGTGCTGTGTGGTTATTATATAGCGAATCAGTAAATCTGTCAAGGTAACACAAAATATTTTTCTCCCGCCCACCCACAACTAAATCCAATCCTTCACATCTGCAAAATAAATGTGAACGCCTTGACTTTATTATCTGCTCATATGATAATAATAGTGTGAGAAGAAATTGTTTATCTTTCAAGACTGCCGCGAAGGCAGCCAATTTACAGAAAGCGGTGATACCATGATTTTTAAATTTGAAGCGCAAGCTCCCAAAATTGATGAAAAGGCCTATGCCTTTAATACTGCCACCCTGATTGGCAAGGTTGAGCTTAAAGAGTACGCCAGCGTTTGGCCCGGCGTTACTATCCGCGGCGACGTTAACCGCATCGAGGTTGGCCGCTACAGCAATATCCAGGACAACAGCGTGCTGCACGTTGCTGATAACTACGCCTGCATCGTCGGTGATTATGTAACTGTAGGTCACTGTGCTCTGCTGCATGCCTGCACTGTTGAAGACCACTGCCTCATCGGTATGCACTCCACCGTACTTGACGGTGCTGTAATCGGTCACGGCTCTATCGTTGCTGCCGGTGCTGTTGTAACCAAAGGCACCATCGTACCGCCGAATTCCCTGGTTGCCGGCATTCCTGCCAAGGTTATCAAAACATTGGACGAAAAAGGCATTGCTGCTATCCACGCTCAGGCACTGAAATACAAAACTCTGTGGACCGAACGCTACGGCCTGCTGCCTGACAATGATGGTGAACGCTATCACGGCGAGCAAATCGTTTAATTATCAAAAAAACAGAAGCCTGACAATGTCCTCTGATTAAGATAATGCGTAAAAATTTTTAATCAGGTCACGCTTCTCTATAATGTGCAAAACAAAATCCCGTTACCAGGTACAGGCCTGTTAACGGGATTTTTTGCTGCAAGTATGCGCTTACGCTACTAACCAAGAAAGCCATCTCTGCAATTCTTCAGAAGAACAGAGATGGCTTTAATTATTGAATAAAATTTTTTTCAGTTACCTTCAACAGCAACTGCTTTTTTGTCCGGGCAAACAATTGCAGCAATAGCATAAGCAGCAATGCATACCAGCCATTCCATATAGATTACGTTCGGGAAAATGCGTACTGCCGGAGTAAGCTGCCACAGCACCAGTAGCACCAGGCCTGCCAGCAGCGTCCAGAAGCCTGCGGCCTTGGAAGCATACTGCGGGAAGAACAGTGCTACGATTACGATAACACTGAAGGCAGCAGTCAGGGACAGACCAATCATAATCGTACCCAAAATGCTGGATACGCTCATAGCAAGTCCCAACGTAAGAATACCGCTGATAATGATGCAGGCACGTGTCATCAGCAGCTGACGCGCCTGGTCGCACTGCGGATTGATGAAGCGCTTATAGATATCGCTGGAGAACAGGGTACCGGCGCTAAGCAGCAGATTGCAGGCGGTAGATACATCTGCAGCCCACAGAGCTGCCAGCGTAACACCTGCCAATACCGGCTGCAGGCCTACGATAACCTGCGGCAGCGCCAGTGCAGCCTGCGCATCAGGATACATAGCCTTAGCAACAAGGCCAAGGAAGGCAGCCAGAACGCCTACCGGCAGCATCAGAATGCCGCCCCAGACGAAGCCCTTCTTAGCAGTTGCAGCGTCTTTAGCGCCTAAAGAAATCTGCAGAATACTTTGCAGAGAAAGATTTACGGTAATCAGTGTTACAACCCAGCTGGTGATGGTTACAGGGCCAACACCGTCAATGAAGCTGAACCAAGGCACATTAGCCGGCAAAGCAGCAGCCAGATGATCCATACTGCCGATTTTTTTGAACTGGATAATCGTTGCCGCCAAGATACCTACGTAAATCAGAATAATATTCAATACATTAGATAAGGATGCAGACCACATACCACCGATAAAGGTAATACCGATAAAGGTAATAGCGCTGACAATCATACCGGTATGGAAATCAAAGATATCCGGCAGAATTGCGTGCAGAATACTGCCACCCGCAATATATTGCAGACTGATGATTACCAACTGAATAACAATCTGGCAGAAAACGCCCAAGATTACCGCGCCCTTGGTATGATGGCGTTCAATAAGCTCAGTGATAGTTGTAATGTTCTGTTCACGATATTTTTTAGCCATGAACAAACCCATAACAATCGCACCCAAAGCCCAGGCAATCGTATCCCAGCCGGCACTCAGACCAACACGGAAGGCATGTTCGGAAACACCGATAGTCGACGCACCGCCGACAGCCAGACCGATGATAGTAACACAAATCAAAGGCGCAGAAAGTCTGCGTCCCGCAAGAGCAAAGTTTTCGTTATTGCCTTCACTACGTTTTTTTGCATACCAGCTGATAGCGAACAAAGCAACAATGTACAATATTAAGATGACTAAAGAAACAGGCACAAAAAATCCTCCTTTAAATTATACATGCCTGTTAAAGAAATACAACGTCATTGCTGGCAGTATCCCTATACTGCCTCACATCAGACCTAATCGTGCAGACTTCAACAACATATAATACAAAAACCATTTGTGCTGTCATTACAATTCCCCATCGCCCATACCGGCAAGCATCCCAATGCAGGCCAAATATACGCCTCCTGATGCTTCCTTGCAAAGCAGCCACATATATATTAGCTAAATTATATCCCGCCAGGAAAAAACAGTCAAGATTTTTTCACAAAAAAGTATTGACAAAATAGCCTCTTGCAGTTAAAATAAATATTGTTGTTGGCCTCGTAGCTCAGCTGGATAGAGCGTTTGACTACGAATCAAAAGGTCGCAGGTTCGAGTCCTGCCGAGGTCACCATTTTGAAACTTACACCGCAAGAGATTGCGGTGTTTTTTGTTTTTCTGATTAAAATAATCTTTTCTAAGAAAAAAGAACTAGTCACTAAAACCAGTTCTGCATAAAGAATAATAAAGCATTGATGCCGAAAGCTGCCCCTGATACTGCTTGCGTATTATCAGGGGTATTTTCATGCGTTATATATAAATTTGAGTATAAGTAAAAATTACAGGCTGCGGATTTTTTTGCGCAGCGGCAGAATGCTTGCCGGGCTTACAGAAAGCTCGTCCATACCCATGCGTACAAATTCCTTCGTCAGGCTCAAATCAGCGCCCAGCTCGCCGCAGACACCGCACCAGATGCCTGCTGCATGCGCTCCCTGCACCGTCATCTCAATCAGGCACAAAATTGCGGGATGGTGTGCATCAAAGAACGGCTCTAACCGCTGGTTTTGGCGGTCTATCGCCAATGTGTACTGACTTAAATCGTTTGTACCGATGCTGAAGAAATCAACCTCTTTCGCCAGCTCTGCACTAATCAGCGCTGCCGCCGGCGTTTCAATCATAATGCCTACTTCCATCTTCGGGTCAAAGGGTACGCCTGCATATTTCAGCTCCGCCTGTACCTCGCGCAAAATTTTGCGTGCCTTGCGCACCTCTTCTACGCTGATAATCATCGGGAACATCACTGCCAGCTTGCCATAAGCGGAAGCACGGCAGATAGCGCGCAGCTGCGTAGCAAACAGCTCCGGCCTTTCCAGACAGATACGGATTGCGCGATAACCCAGCGCCGGATTTTCCTCCTGCGGCAGTTCAAAATAATCAGCCTGCTTATCGGCACCGATATCAAGCGTGCGGATAATAACACGCTTGCCGGCCATTGCTTCCGCTGCCAGCTTATACTTTTCAAACTGCTGCTCCTCGGTCGGATAATCCTTGCTTTCCAGATAAATGAACTCACTGCGGAAAAGACCGATGCCCTCTGCATCGTTCGCCAGCACGCTGGCTAGGTCGCCCGTGCCGCCGATGTTGGCATATACATGCACCTGCTGGCCGCCGCCAGTGATGCTCTTTTTACCCTTGAGCTCCTCCAACAGCTTTTTATGCTGTGCATCCTGCTCTATCTTCGCCTTGATGCGTTCCAGCGTTGCTGCATCAGGATCAACGAAAACCTCACCGGTATAGCCGTCTACCGCTACCAGCTTGCCGTCATATTCCTCACCGATGCCGCTGCCGGTGTTGACAACCGCAGGAATGCCAATCGTACGCGCCAGAATTGCCGTGTGCGAATTTACACTGCCTGCTGCCGTCACAAAGCCCTGCACACGTGATTTATCAAGCTGCACGGTTTCGCTGGGTGCCAGGTCATCCGCTGCCAGAATGTAACTGCCGCTGCCGCTTTCCCAGCTGCTGCCGCCGTCTCCCAGACATCCCAACACCTTATTGGAAATATCCTTAACGTCTGCAGCGCGTGCACGCATATAATCATCTTCCATCGAAGAAAAAATTTCTGCAAAATTAGCTGCGGTAGTCTGCACTGCATATTCCGCATTAACCTGCTGTGTGCGGATAATGCCCTCAACAGACTCAATATAATCAAGATCCTCCAGCATCATCTGATGGATTTCAAAAATAGCAGCATTATCCTTGCCTACATCTGCAACAGCCTTTTCATAAAGCTCTGCCAGCTTATCTATAGCATCCTGACGCGCTGTCTGAAAGCGTGCAACCTCAGCCTCGGCATTCTGCACCTTACAGCGTTTAACTGCTGCTGTATTACGGCGCAGTACAGCTAAGGTTCCCAGCGTTACGCCGCCGCAAACGCCCTTACCCTTTAATGAAAGCATCTTATCACCTCGCGAAAAATCTCTCTTACTGCGAACTTACAGGTTAGCTTGGAAGAAAGCCTCTAAAGCTGCTGCCGCTGCCTCTTCATCCGCACCCTCGCAGGTAACAGTAATCTCTTCGCCCTTTTTTACGCCCAAGGCCATAACACCGAAGATACGCTTCAAATCGCCTTTTTTAGCACCCTTGGCAATCGTAGTGGTGCTGGCAAATTTGGCAGCCTCTTTAACGAGCAGTCCTGCCGGACGTGCATGGATGCCTGCTTCATCAGTAATAACATAAGTAAATTGTTTCATTTTTTATTTCCTCCGTTTCGCTAATAACAATATTCTGCCGCTAAATCCTTAAAATCCTATTTTTGTTTTTATCTTTTTTCTCTATATATTATTCGTTCACGTTCTTTTTAACAAACCCCATAAGCACAGCTGCCAGCACACTGCCTGCTGCCAGAGCTGCAAAATACATCGGCCAGTTCTGCACTACGCCGAAAACAAACACGCCGCCATGCGGTGCCGGAACACTGCAGCCAAAGGCCATGGATAAAGCACCGGCTACACCGCTGCCCAAAGCGCAGGTCGGAATTACACGCAACGGGTCACTTGCTGCAAAGGGAATAGCGCCTTCGGTAATAAAGGACAGACCCATGATAAAGTTGGTCACGCCGGACTGACGCTCCTTAGAAGTAAATTTACTCTTAAACAGCAGAGTGCTCAGTGCAATCGTTTTGAAGCTAAATTTCTATTACTAGTATAATAGAGATACCCAAATCCCTTGGG
>OJMM01000992.1_pt1 | contig 17721 bp, 9 predicted proteins | sample 1597231 | NCBI WGS metagenome assembly OJMM01 (sample SAMEA2452128, study PRJEB22498) | human gut metagenome | reverse complement strand
GGCAGAAACCTGATGGTCTCGAAACTTCCTGCGACATGGGAGAAACTGCATCATCAGCCAGCTACTGCCATTAGAAACAATACACCCCAAGCCGTTCAACAGGCAGCGATACATAAGATTGCTCCTATCGACTATACCCAATATCTCACATATAGTCAGGAGATGATTTCCTATACCCTCAGCCATGAAGGTAAGGATTACAAATTTTATATCCCGGAAAAAGTACTTGATTGTTTCAATGACGAATTTGATTACAGGTTTATTGCCAACTGTCAAGAACTTACCGATATGGCTGTAGCTATATTTGTCGGACTGCTTGATACGCCAAATGTAGCGACTGGAGGTAGTGGCGGAGGTTCGCAAAGCGATCTCCCCTGGCGGGACAAGGAAGATGACGACCTGCAATGGGCCCACCGTTGTGCTCGTGCTGCTACCCTCCTATTGGGCAAGAAACCTAGAACAGGATTAAGACGATAAAGTCATGAAACAAGCACACAAAAAGCGGTCGCCTCATGCGACCGCTAATAGTCCGCCGGTCTTGCCGGATATGGGAGAAATTATTTTATAAATCTGGTAAATTTATAAATATATCTTGTATGTTGATAAGAATATTAACCCTAAACGCTGTGTATCATAAAGATGTCTTTATTTATTTGGAGCCTCTATTGGAATATCAACTTTCTACATAGGTATACTATGAACTATAATGGTGTAAACGCTAATTAAATTCCAATATCGTAAATATAATGCCAAATACACATTCCTAATGAAAGGATTTTCCTATCTTTGCATAATAAACATACCTAATATGGATAAGGATATAAATAGACTTAAGGTAGTTCTTGCTGAGAAGAAAAGAACAAATAAATGGTTAGCAGAACAATTAGGATGTGCTCCTACAACAGTATCAAAATGGTGCACAAATGCTTGTCAACCAACAATGGAAACTTATATAAAAATAGCAAAACTACTTGATGTTGAATTATCACAATTAGTAATTATAGATAAGTAATATGTTCAAAGTTTCATGGGATAGAGAAACGGGAGGCGTAAAGCTTAGTTCACTAGTCGAAAAAGATATTATTAGTATTCCACCTCGTCCAGTGTTCTATGAAGAGTTACATCTTCTTGGATTAAACACTATGGGGTGGAAATACCCAGAGTGTGAAGAGCCATTACTTTGGGCATGCAATAAAGAATACTATTATCGTGGTGATCTTGTCTTTGAAGCAAAGGGTGCCAATATTTATGATAAGCCTACAATAGTATTTCAGCCAGGAAAGGAGAAGCTCAAACTCGTTCCTGTAAATATGAAAAAGATGCTAGAACGCACAAAAGAACAGATGTTTTTGTGTGAGAGTGAGGCTATCGAGTTTATCAGAGATACCTTTGACACCTATAGTGGTGCAAACCGCCTAACAGAAATGCATGCTTCAAATCAAATTGATTTTGAGGCATTAGTAGAAAAGCATGAGAAAAGTACAAAGCAAAAAATGGCAATTGTAAAAGAGGATTGTGATAGCTTTGACATTATGCCTTTGAGCGAAGCGGAAAAACAAGGAAAAAAAGTATTAAAAACCACAAAAATAGATATATTCCTTGCATCTTTTTCTGGAGGTAAAGATAGCCAGGTCGTACTTGACTTATGTACTCGTGCATTACCGCCCGATGCTTTTCAAGTTATTTATTCTGATACAGGTTACGAGTTACCTAGCTCTCTAAAACTATATGAGGAGGTCCAAGAACATTACCATAAGGCTTTTCCCACATTAAAGTTTAGTCTCGCAAAGAATCACGAGTCTGTATTGAATTACTGGGATAAAATTGGAACACCAAGTGATAAACACAGATGGTGCTGTGCTGTTATGAAGACTGCCCCTTTGTATCGTACTTTAAAAGTCAAAGGAACCAATAAGCAGGCCAAAGTTCTAGCTTTTGAAGGTGTACGTTCAGAAGAAAGCGTTAAGAGATCTGCTTACGAACGAATAGGAAAAGGTGTCAAACATTCATTCGTTACAAATGCAAGACCAATCTTAAAATGGAATACGACCGAGATTTTCTTGTATTTATTTAGACATGGGTTAACAATCAACGAGGCTTATCGAGTTGGAAAGCCAAGAGTTGGTTGTGTATTTTGTCCATTTTCTTCTCCTTGGGATGACATGGTTGTAAATAATTGCTATAAAAATGACCTTAAGCCATTCCTTTCTAGAGTTGTTGATCTAGCAAAAGAAAGAAAAATCCCCAATCTTGACGAATATATTAAAGAACGCAAATGGAGATTAAGAGCGAGTGGAAACTTTGTCTCACAAAAGTCATCGGTTGATTTTGTAAAGTCGAATCCACATTTAGTAGCAGAAATCACAAATGCAAAGGTTGATATACAAAAATGGCTCATTACAATAAGTGATTACACATATTCTCGTACAGGTAACAAAGCTGTTGGTGAATTCAATTTTAAAAAGAAAATTTACCAGTATGAGATAATTTATAAAAATGACTATAATTATACATTTACGCTTTTCAATGCATCTGATATAATGTTAGTCAAAGCTATAAAACGTGTTCTCTATAAAACGGCTTACTGCATTAATTGTGAAGTATGTGAAGTGGAGTGTCCTACTGGGGCGCTATCAGTTTATCCCGAAATTAATATTGATAAAAGTAAATGTATACACTGTCATAATTGCCTTAATTTTCATGAACATGGATGCATTGTGGCAGATTCATTAGTAAAAAGTATGGAAAATAAAACTAAAGTTGGTAACATATCAAAATATGGTACATTTGGCATTCGTGAGGAATGGATTACTGAGTTTTTTGCAGACCCACAGGTATCATACTGGCTCCCAGGTAACAATTCTCTTGGCAATAAGCAAGTACCAAGCTTTAAGGCTTGGCTCAAAGATGCAGAGATAATTGACACCAAGAATGTATTAACAGAATTTGGCGAGTTTTGTGTCAAGAACATGGTAAATGATCCAGATTTGATATGGTCGCTCATATGGATAAATCTTTCTTATAATTCCGAACTAGTAAAGTGGTTTGTTAACAATATAAAAGAGAATCAGAGTTTTGACAGATCTCATCTCTCAGAATTATCTTATGAATATTTCTCTTCTTCATTTTCAAAGAATACTATTGATTATGCTTTCCAAGCATTGATGCAAGTATTTAATTACTCTCCTTGTGGTGATGTATTAATGCAAGGTACTACGTTTGACAAAAACCATCTTGTAAGGAATGAGTATAGTGATATTTCAGAGATTGCTATAGCATATTCGATATATAAGTATAGTGAAGAAAATAATGCAACATCTCTTCGCGTCAAGGATTTTTACGATGAAGATTGTATAAATGGGACTGCAAAAGAATTCTGTCTTTCTAAAGAGTTATTTGAAAAGAGTCTGAGAACTCTCAACTCATTAAAAGATAGAGTTTTAGTAGCTGAATTAAATATGGGATTAAATCACATTACATTACAAAAAAACGTAAAACCTTTGGACATAGTAAAAAAACTGTTTTAGGATGATTGAAAATTCGATTCTTTTATCACTATATAATGATGCTTTTGCATCAATACATTGTCAGATTTATAAGGGGAAACTTAATATAGCAAAACCTCTTATAATTATGTCGATGTTCGAACTTATAGAACAAGAACATGTTTTTCTGAATAAATTTTATATTGCAGATATAAAAGAATCATATGAGCGGTTGCAAAAAAAGTACTCAGCAACGACTCCATATCAATACCCATTATACTTTCTTGAAAACGAAAGTTTCTATCATCTAAAATGGAAAAACGGTAGAATAAAAACTCATACCCCCTCTGCTAAACTTATAAGAGAAAATGTCGAGTACGCATACTTTGACAATGCTCTATGGGATTTAGTACAAAATCAAGAGATGCGTAATCATATTCGTACAATAATAGAGAACTACTATCTGAAATAAAATACTGCAATGGCAAAAAGATATTCTGATGCGATTCGGATTCGTGAAACAAAATCCGCATATAACATACAAACTGAGGAAAGTAATGAATGGAAGAATTTTATTCCTAACGAGCAGTTCAATGAAATCCTTCAAAAAATAATTGCTTCAGTCAGCAACAAAGTTGTTGATGAACATCGCTCATTCTGGTTAGAGGGAACATATGGTACTGGAAAGAGTCATGCCGCAGCTGTAATTAAGCACATACTTTGTGATCCGATTGAAGATATAAATGACTACATAAAAGAAGAATATGGTGCAGAGAAATTTGCTATCATAAAAGAATCTATATATTCTTTGAGAGCGAATAAACGTCTTTTCCCAGTAACTATGTACGGACATTGTTCGATCGCACACAAAGATGATTTATCGCTCCAGATTCAAAGTCATATTTGCCAAGCATTAGATAATGCTTGGCTTGATATCACAGTTAAAACAGACTTTGATAATTACATTTCAAATATTGAGAAGAATCCTATAATCTGGGATACCCTTATAGAAAATGATCTTGAACTTCAATCATATGCCCCAGATAGAAAAAAACTTATTAAAGATTTAAGTACAGGAGATTCAGCACTTCTGACACTTGTTAAAAATGCGTTACGTAAATCGGGGCTTCATGTAAGATTAGAACAGGAAAATTTGTGTAAATGGTTCTTTGAAGTTCAAAATGAATTAGTAGCGAAGACTGAATATAATGGAATATTGCTAATGTGGGATGAGTTTACTGATATAATGTTATCTGACCTTGGACCTTCATTGCTTGTCGATTTGCAGGAGTTAGCGGATGCAACAATGAACACGTCAAATAACTCATATTTTTTTCTTATTACTCACCCTTCAGCACTTGATAATTTAAAAGCAGAAGAACGGACTAAAACAACAGGGAGATACCACTATATGCACTACAATATGGAGCCTGTATCAGCCTTCAAAATTATGTCGCGAAAGTTCGTTCATGAACAGGATAGCAGTAATCCTGCATATGCTTTGTATCATCAGATGACAGATAAATACTTTGCTCAGATGCGTGATGTATATGAGAAGTATGCTGAAACTTCAAATAATCCTATGGAAACGCTTAATGATTTAAAGTCATTGTTTCCAGTACATCCTGCAACTGCTAATTTAGCAACCTATTATGCTCGTGAAGTTGGCTCTTCCTCTCGAAGTGTATTTGAATTTCTTGGCGATAATAAAGCTATAAAAGAGTTCCTTGACAATGAAGATTATTTTGCCAAGGGACATATGATTACCTCTGATTACCTATGGGACTTCGTTCTTGATGAGTTTAATAAAAAAACTGTAAAATATGGTGTAGTAACTGAACGCTTTAATTCATATAAACTCCACGTAGGAAATAAAGGAGCAAGTTACTTAGCAGTTTTTAAATCGATTCTTTTACTTAATGCCTTTAATAACTTGGCAGCAAACGTAACTGTAACTCCAAGTGAAGAAAATATCCGTAACATGTATGTAGGAACTCCTATTGATACTGAAATGGATGAAATTCTTAATTGGATAAATACAGAAGGTGTGGTACAACGTTCACCACAAGGTATCTATGAGATTCGGTTTTCAGCTCTAGACACAAAAGAGATTGAAGATATAAAAGTTAACTTATTGAATAGTGAATACAAATTCACTGCTCAACTACTTAAATTCAGTGATACTGCGAGAAAAGAATTTGAGAAGAAATTGAAGATGGTAAACAGACCGTGCTCTTTTGATTTCTTTTCTGAGGATAGTAATGAATACACCCTGCTTAATAAAATAGAAAATGGAAGGAAGGATGCTGAAACATATGAAACCTTCCTTGCATTGATGATGGCTCGCAATAACGCAGAACTGACTATGCTTAAAGATATTGCTTCGAAAGCAATGAATGACGAGCGTTTCAAAAATGTAGCATTCCTCGTGTTTGATACGGTTATAGAACCTATGGAGTTTGACAGGTTCATCGAGTACCAGGCGAATGCTGTATGCTCGAATAAACATGGATATGCTGAACAGACAAAATCACACACAGACAACGCCAAAGCCATTATTTTAGACTGGATAAAGGACATCAATTCCGGTACATGTACCGTTTACTTACAAGGTGATAGCACCGCAATTTCTGCACGCACACTGCCTAATGTCATTAATAGTGTTATATCACCAAGAATCTTTTTTTCTGGTCCTGAATCTTTGGAAATTCTTAGACTCAAAGCTCCTTCAACTTGTTGGGTAAAACAATTTTCTAATAAAACAGCAGATACAGTTTTGTCTTTTAATACGAAGGACGAGATTATGACTCGCTGTACAGGGCCAGCAAAGCATATTCCATTGCTTTTGCAAGATAGTGTTGATGATAATTTGCAATTTAAATCGGATGTAAATCCAAAGCATCCACTTTACGTTGTCAGTAAGTTTGTAAAGTCTAGAATAGATCATACTGATAAACAAAACGTTTTCAATTTCGCTGAAAAATTCAGAGAATTGACATTACCTCCATATGGTTTATTCAAATCTCATGCTGGTTATGGTATGCTTGCATTTGCTCTACGTCCATACGTGGATAAAGTCTTTGACACTACAGGCAAGCCAATCAATGCTCAGCGAATGCAGGAATTGATTGATGATACATTCAAAATTTGGGATGGTGCTTCATCTAACATTCACAAAGTTGATGTGAAGTTTGAAACAAAAGAAGAAGGTTCTATCGCTAAGGGACTTATATCTATATTCCAATTAGGCAAATTAAAAGATTACAAAGACGTTACAAGTCTAACAGATGCACGATAGGCACTGCGTAATGGCTTCTGTCCTCAAGTAGGCTATCCATTGTGGGCAATAAAATATTGTGACAAATTGCAAAATCTAAGTTGCAAAGACAAGATTTGTAGACTTACAGATAATATAATTACTATTTACACTGAAGTTGGAGCAAAGAATCCTGCATTGATGGTAGAAACAGACGGACTTATTACAGAGGTACGCTTTGAATTTACCCCATTGCTTAACTGCGAAGAAACGAATAACTTTGAAAATGGATTCCGTAACTATTTAAAGAATGACCCAAATGTTAATCTTCAGGATGCAGATTATGAAGAAGCACTCAATTATATACGTCAGCATATGGAAGCCGGTGTTGGACTTTGGACTGAGTCTTCTGTAATAGAACAGTTGAAGAATTGGAAGCTAAGTCTTATTCCAGTCGTTACGCAAAATCAACCTAGTCCACATGATAATAACACTAATAATCATGAAGTAAATGTTGTCGATTCGCAAAGTTTGACAAGTAAACATACTAAAGCAAAAGAGAGAATTAAGTCATTGACAATGGATGAAGCCAGGGAGATTCTTGATGATTTATGTGATCTTCGTATAGATTCAGTTCTTAATATTATATTGAAGTAAAAGACTATGCTTAAAATCTTTACCAGTATGGAGGCTCTATTGTGGGAGGTACAAGCAGATCGTCATATAGAAGGCGATGGTGCCAGTACTGCCAATAGATTTCCTGTGCGTTTTGTCCTTTTTGACAACTTTCGTGATTGTTGTACTTTTGTAGATGATTGTTTGCATTTGCCTAATATTGCAATTCAACGACTGGAAGATTGGATGGATAATGAATATCCTGATCAATTTAGGTCTCATAAATTTATCGCTGATAAAATTCTTAAACTTATCCAGGATAATCCGACAGAGTATAGGATAATTATGCCTTTCTCTGAACTCGCTCGATTTTATAACAACGAACCTGGCAGAAAAGAATTTGATGCACTTATAGCTACGGTGAAAGGTTATGATACAAATAAAATCGGCTATACATATAAGCAAAGAATTTATATTCCAATTGTCGGACTTGAGGGTAAAATGCAATACTTTAGGGATGATTCACAATCATTTATTTGGTATTTTCACAATGCTGACCATCAATTAGATTATAGACTCATCCTTACCAATAATACAACTTATGGTGTACATGGTTTGGAAAGTAAATATAATATTGCTCACAATCTTACCGAATGGTTAGGATTCTGGAAATATCCAAATTTGAAACAAAATATCATTAGTGTTTCCAAATCGATATTCTCCCATTCAGGATATGCTAAGCCTGATAACGCTTTTACATTTTGTACGTGTAAAAATGCTTATGAGTTCCTTACTAAGGGCTTGAAATTAGATGTTGATTGTATCCCTTATGTTGAGGAAGATAATATCTATTGGGAGAATTTAGCAAGTAAAATAGATATCAGTAATTTCAAATTTGATGACTTTATTAATGAACAGTTTGGCATCTATAACTTAGCCGATTACAACGTATTTTTTGAGACATGGTTCAAGAACAAACAACCATTTATGCGCTGGTTGTTAGCTAAATACTATGTATATAAATTCTGTGACAAAGGCTATACATGTCGTGTATTACAGCGTATTGATGGTTATAGTGATGTAGCATTTGCAAAAGCTTTGGCCATTACTATATTCACTCTTGAGAATCCTGAGCAATATATCGAAGAACGTAATATCGGTTTAGAATATAGTACTCAAAATGGGATAGAACTTGCACCAGAAGTACAAACGTATCTAATAGAAAAGCTTGAATCTATAGAAAGAGAATTTGGTATACAGTCTGCAATAAAATATGTGTCATGTCTATCGTATGCAGAAAAAGAACACATTATTAAATGGTATAGAGATGGAAGAATACAGAAAGAAGAATTAAAGAAACTCTATCCTGATTTATATTATTATTTAGGTAAAACAATAGCTTCCTCTGAAGACCCTTGGGTACTTGACTATTTTGATAAGTACAAAGAAGCAAAAGTTAGGAATCAATACACTAACGATATTAAGAATTATATCCTAACAAAGAATAAAAATGAAATAGAGCATTATAAATGGAGCTCTAAATTCTCTACTACAAGGACTATAATGTGTCTGCGACAAGACATTCAAGCATATATTTGGATTGATGGTTTAGGAGTAGATTGGGTGCCTTTTATTTCACAAATTGTAAAAGAGCATGAATTAGATGGATATTACTTAAATGAAGTGTTTGTTGCAACAGCAAAACTCCCTACACGAACTGAAATTAACAAGGCAGATATTGACATTCTAACAGGAGGATTAAATAATAAGGAAGGAGATATTGATAAAGTAGCTCATACATGCCGACCGTATCCTAAATTTGTAATAGATGATTTGATAGAGATAAGGAAGTTAATACATAAGATACTTCTTGAACATCCTGGAGAGAAGATTGCCATTATTTCTGATCATGGTTTATCATACATGTCACAGTTGAAATGTGGGTATAATTTGAAAGGATATAAGTCGGACCATTTTGGAAGAGTTGCATTGGTGCCATCAACAAATAAAAACTTGATAGTTAGTGATGATAAGTACAAGATTATTACATTACCTGATGGAAACAATAAGGCTATATGCGCTTTAAAGCACGAATCTTTGATGGCAAAAATACCAGATGGTATGGGGTGTCATGGAGGATGTACACCTGAAGAACAGTTAGTGCCCATCATCATTATATCTCCTACTAAGAGTACTGCTACTTGGCGAGCCGTATTTAAATCATTTGAAGTAGAGGAAGCTAATCCTGTAGTAGTGTACAGTATTGCAGGATTGGACAACAACCAACAGCCTATGGTAGAATATGACGGAAAGTTTTATTCAATGACTATAACTGGCAATATTTATACAAGTGAAAGATTGCCGTTAAAAAAAGAAGAGAATAAGGTTATCCTTCACATCGGCACGTGGCAAAAAGAACCAGATATATTTACAATAAAGATGGCCGTCATAGAAGATGATCCATTTGCATTTAATTAAATTATGAACGCTAATATAATTAAAAAAGTACAGACATACTTAGGTGCGCAGGCTTTATACAAGGATAGTACAACTACAAATAATCTATTCGTAGGCCGCAATTTACCTTCATTTGTAAAAGATTACCTTTTGAAACGTTATGCTCATGGAGAAGAGGTTGATCGAGTTGGTCTTACAAATTTTCTAGATCAGGTTATGCCTACAGGGGACATACGTAGTAGATTAATTTCTGGACATGACATTACATTGCTTACGAGATTTTCAGTTAGTATAGATTTGGTTCATAATGTTCGACGCTTTGGCATTCCAGATTTAGGCATAAAAGAAAAAGAAGGTCAGATACCGGAATATGTTGCGTCTAAACATCCAGAACTAGTCGATGGTGAAATGTGGGGTATTATTAAGATGTGCCTTCTACCTGATGATGATGGCAAGAAGAGCCATGTTGAAATGGTAGATTTTAAGCCATTCAAACCTTATACATCCGTTGATGTCAGTTTTATCCAGAACGTTCGTAAGAACTTTACAACATCTGAATGGTTAGATTTGATAATATCTTCTATGGAGTATGAACCTGATTCTTTTGAAACTATGCATCAAAAGTTAGAGTTCATTACCCGTCTTCTTCTTTTTGTTGAGCCAAGATTGAATGTTGTAGAATTGGCTCCTAAAGGAACCGGAAAGTCTTATGTTTTCAATAATATCAGCAAATACGGCTAGCTTGTAAGTGGTGGAAAAGTAACTCGAGCTAAACTCTTTTATGATAGAGCAAAAGATCAGTCTGGAATTCTAAAAAATCATGACTTCTGTGCTTTTGATGAAATTCAGACTATTGTTTTTCAAGAACCAGCAGAGTTACAAGGTGCGTTAAAATCATACTTAGAGCAAGGTAAAGCAACAATCGGTGATAAAGAATTCACTTCAGAGTGCGGTCTTATGCTTATGGGAAATATCCCTTTAACTGAAGACAGAAAGCCGGTAAACAAAAGATACTTTGACGCTTTACCAGATAGTTTTAGAGAATCTGCATTGCTAGATCGTTTTCATTGTTTTATTGAGGGTTGGTATCTTCCTAGAATCAATAAGAGCATGATATATAAAGGATGGACAATGAATATGGAGTATTTCTCTGAAATAATGCACACATTACGTGTACAGAATGTATATGCAGAGTTATTCGACAAGTTGGTCGACTATGATAGAAAAGCTGGAGTACGAGAGTTTACTGCAGTAAAACGAATTGCAACTGCATATATAAAGCTTCTGTTTCCTCATTGGATATCACTAGAAGAAGTAAATTTAGATGAATTTGATACATTCTGTCTCCAGCCAGCTATCCATCGTCGTGGTATTATTCAAGAGCAGTGTCATTACATTGATCCTGAGTATAAGGCAGAGATGCCTGCTATTTGGGTGAGAAGGTAAAACTTAAGAATTGTAATATGGACGTAGATGCATTTATAGATAACGATGATGAACTGGTAAAGTATCGATGGAGACTTTGCCTTTCACCTAAATCATGGCTTGATAATTCAGAAATAACATCACGTTTTCATAATGAAGACGATTGGTCTGATTATATCAAATATCTTAATAAAGATAATAATGCACTATCTGACGAAATCAAAAATTTGCCTAAAGATTGTGGTGGTATATATGTTTTTTTCGTCCTGGGAAAAAATCTTCCTTTTTGTGAGCACTATTTAGCATATGTTGGAAGAGTTCGCTTTACTGATCATGAAAATTTGCGTAATCGATTAAAACAATATCTTCCAGAAAGCAGAAGAAATGATGGTAAGCGACCAAAATTAAAGAAGCTATTTCGGCATTGGAAAGAGCACTTGTATATTAGGTATTACAAATCAACTGACAATGATTTTATTGATGAAGGTGAAAGTGCGCTAATTAAAGCTATTTTGCCACCATTCAACACTGATATGCCCAATTACACAATAAAGCAACCTGAAAATGCATTTTTATAGAATATGAAAGCTATTGCTATACCTGCAATCCGAGGATACATAGGAACACTTATATATTATACCGCGACATTTACTTTCAAACAGATTGCAGAGAGAGTAAAATCTGTTGATAATGAATTATTACATAATTCACAGTCGTTAAACGAACAGTTACAACGAGCATTGACTGATAATCATAAAAGTATTAAAGATTATATCTTAACACAAAAAGAACATTTCTTTAATGCATTAGTTTTAGCTGTTTATGATGGCGACCCTAAATGGAATGAATTAGATCTTGAATTTCAGGGCAATCGATATTATTCAATGGGCTTCCTTCGTCTCAATGGAGAAGAGAAAATATTCCCTGTAGATGGTCAGCATCGAGTTGAAGGAATCAAAGAAGCTCTAAAGGAAAATCCAAAATTAAAAGACGAGGAAATATCCGTTATTTTTATAGGTCATCATAATACGCAAAAAGGTAAAGAGAAGACAAGGAGGATATTTTCAACTTTAAATAGATACGCAAAGCCTGTAAGTCAAGGTGATATTATTGCTCTAGATGAGGATGATATTGTAGCAATTACAACGAGAGAGTTACTCGAAAATTATCCTCTCTTTATGAATGATAATGTAAGAATTGACAAAAAGAATTCTAAGGCTGTAGCCGACAATGATGATAAATCTTTTACTTCATTAATTACCTTATATGACACAAATAAGATTATATATACTTATTACAAATCTTATCGTGATGATCTGAGAAAACCATATAGTAATAAAAAGATTGTAGAATTCCTTAAATATCGTCCACAGCAACAGGAAATAGAAGATTTCTATGCTTATTTACAGAACTTCTGGAATCTATTTACTGAAACATTTCCTAGTGTAAAGGATTATGTTCTAAATTCTAAAGACACAAAAGCTGCAATAAATTATCGAAATAAAGAAACAGGTGGACTATTATATTTTAGACCTGTAGCTTTACCACAGTTAATAAAGGCAATATTTGAAACACAATTAAGATTACATAATGATTTGAGTGAAATAATGAATATATTTTCTCAAATTGAAATGTGCATTTCGAAAGAACCATGGATAAATCTTCTATGGGATGCAAAATCTCAAACCATGGTAATGAAATACAAAACTAATATTTCCCAAATGTTAATTTATTTATTCAAGAAGAATCTTTTGACAAAAAAAGAAAAAGAGACTTTAATGAAAAATTATGCAAAAGCTAATGATTGCGATATAGATGTTACAAAACAAATCCTATTGAATATGCCTTCAATGTTATAAAGTCAATTTTTAGATTGCTGTCAATCTGTATTGGACACTCTTTGGCAACATATATTTGACAAAGATATTTGGCTATACAACAGTTATATAGTCGGACAAGCTGATTAAGAATATTGCTTAAAACAACATCTTTTATTTGGGGTTCTTTGACGATATTGACAACTTAGCGGAGCCGTTTTGGGATATTGGTGGTCCCAAAACGACTCCGAAAAATAACTTGACACAGTTTAGTTTACACTACCGGGTCCCAAAACAGCTCCGAAATATAACTTGACACAGTTTAGTTTACACTACCTATCTAAAATTATCTCAGTAAAGAGACATTTGTCTAAAACTTCTCTTCTTCTCGGGTTTGAGCATATTGAATATAGTAATCACATGCATTAATTTGACGCTGCGCCCATTCACGGACTTCAGATCTTGAATTATGTAATAATGATCTATACAGATTCTTCCGAGTCTCATAATACGGCACAACAGAACCTATCGAAGCGAATGAATCTATAGTACATCCGATCTCTTCCAAAACATAATCCTTATCAGCATATAATTCTATCAATTTCAAAGCTTGAGGTGTTAATTGCCCATTATCTCCCATAGCAGGAATCATACTAGCGAGTCTTGCAGGTGCAATATCAGGATGGTTTTTGCACCAATCTAACATTTCATCAAAATGATTACCCTCCATTATAATTGGAGTACTACTATTACTACTACCTATAATACCTACCCCTAATAAATCCTTTAAATAATAGAAAGTCATGAAGTCCTCTCCATCAGATAAAAGAGCCTGTGATAGAGATGGCCAAATAACATCGAAATATTTATTCATAAGAACCCTATATACTTCTTCCATATCATAATTATGACCTACTATATGATAGCTATTCTGAGAAGCCGACTGAATTATAGACTCATTTATAATTCCGGCAAGCATTCTTCTACTACCATCTTGAATAAGCTCCTTGAATACCATCATTCCATTATTAATCTTTAATATTGATTTACCAGATAAATGGTATTCTTTAATTTTAACCTCAATCAGATCAATTAACCTTGGATAAGTTAGGATTCGGTTATTCCATAATAAGGATGATATCAAACTCACTGCAACGGGGAGTCCATCTTCAAAAGATAAGACATCACTGAATAAAATTAATAGTCTCTCTTCTGTCATACAATCCTGTCTAATTCTTGACCAATATTGTATATATGAACTTATGTCAGAACGTTTATCTTCTACCATCATAAGTAGCAAACTAAACATTTCATTATCTGGCATAATATTTCTTATACCCAAGCAAGCAAAAATAGTATATGTAATTCTAGACTCTTGAAGGGTAGGGACAACTTTATCAAAGACATCATTCTCAACAGAAGATATAAAGTCACATAAAATTGCGATATTTGAGTCTTTATCCCGATTTAGAATCTTAATATATTTCTCAATAAAGTCAACTTGTTCTTCCTTAAGCATGTGTTCTGCCAAAACCTTTCCAAAAGGGTATGACGATATACATTCGACTTTTATCAAATTTCCTAAAACTTCATCTGTCAACAATCCTCGTTCATATATCTCGTCAGCGATGTTTTTATATTTATTCCTTTGTATCTCTAATCGTTTCTTGAATTCTAATCGTGGCGTTTCTTGATAACTCTCTTTTTCAATTCTCGCAAATCGTGAAACGACATCTTGTTTTGTTATAGAATCCAAAATTTCATCATATAACGATTGTAAATCTGGAGCCATATTCTTCCCCACTTTATTTCGGAAGAGTGATAATGTCTCTTGCATTTTTTCCCAATCATCATGTCTGATTTTTGCAACTATTTTTACTTTTGGCAATATCAAGTCAGCATATCCAGAGTCACACAGCGCAATAGTATTATTTTCCATCAATTCACAAATAACAGAAAGGTATCTATCAGAGGATGTGACTTCGGTCATAATTAAGCCAAGACAACCTTCCAAATAGTCTCTAATTTCTTCCTCTGTTTGAGGCCTATAAGATTGTAGCCTAACATCTCCAAAAGTTTCGGCTCCATCCATAAGGATAAAATCGCGAACAAATGTTGCTCTCTTTATAGCTGACAATACAATAGGCTTATGTTCATCAACATTGATATTATTTTTAAGAAACATAAAACGATCATTTAGAGTCGCAGATGTCGCTGGCAACATAATTGGGAATAACCGTATAAACTCCCCTGTTGCATTATTTGATATTGATTCATTTTCTGCTATTGCCATTCGCATCATTAAATATGCCCCTTGTTGAAAGGTTTCTTGTTTAAAACATAGTTTCTCAATTGTCCAGACCAGATAACGTCTACCACTATCTATTTTTCTCAACTCTTCAATGCTTATGGAATTAAATACACTTGATAAAAGTTTTGCAACAGCCTCTGGATGTACTTGTACAAAACTTTCCATAAGCATAGCGCCAACATCCGAGTTTAAAATACTTATCTCATCAAATCCACCACCTATTCTTAAAATAGATTCTATAATTGAATGTGCTTCGTTATATTGTCCCAAATACTTGAAACGATCATGAAATTCTCGGGCAAGCGAATTATGGTGAGGGCTTTTAAGAATTGCTTTTAAAACCTCTATAAACCTTTTCACATCAACACCTTCTAACCATTCAATAACAAGTTGCTGTGCGGCAGGTCTTGGATATAAAGAAATCGTCCTTCCTTTCTCTATCACTAGGCCGTCTCGTATTAACTTATTAATAAAAGCCTTTGTCCTATTCAATAAAACTTTTGAATCAATATCAAGTGGAGTTATATCTTTATTCAGAATAATAGCAACAAGTTCTTCTGCCTTATCTTCTTTCCACCCAATACAATCAAATAAGGAAAGGCTTCTCAAAATAATACGTTCATTTGTTGATTCATCCGCTCCGTACATTAAAGTCACCATTCGCCTTTCATCCAAACGATTTATATCATGAACATTGGATAGGATATTTGTAATAAGTCCAATATTACCATCACAGAAATTTTCTATTTGTTGTCTAGTTTGTTGTAATATAATGCCTGCTTGGTCAAACCTCATAGAAACTTCATTTTGTAAATCCTCGGTTGCATCAATTACAGTAAGTCGATCCCGATACAAATCGTCTTTGATACATCCCTGAGTCGTAACAAATATAATTTTATTACAAGCTTTATATTTTAAACGTGCATCAAGAATATATTGCAGATCATTTGAAACGCCATTATCAATAACAATTATCGCATCTTTTACTTTTTCTAAAATATTATCAATTTGGGGCTTATAATCTTTTAGGTCCAAATGTCTACAATCGACATACAAATAATTATTTGCATATTTATCTTCCTCAAAAATTCGGAGGATGAAATAAGTTTTGAAAAGCCCCTCTGGGCCTAAAAAAAGAAAAACGCCATTTGGCTTCAAAATTTGCGTTTTGTACTTATCTATTATATCAGCATCTACCTTATATCGACTAAGTCGCCCATCTCTATTCTGTTTAAACCATGAAGAAAATGGGTAATATCGTCTATCAATCCATTCTCTTGCAGCCAACGCGCTTTTATGAATAGCTTCCGGAAGAACTTTCATTAAAGCTTCTTTGGCTATAGCTTTATTCTTAGTAGAATTATCTTTTAAACTAAAAATAATCGGCCATCGACGATCACGAGTATCGAAAGGAATAATTGAAGAATCTTCTTTGGGGGACTTATTGGTATCATTTAATAATAAAATTGTTTGCCGCCAGAAGTCTTTATGAAGCCCCAATGCTCTATTATATTCTCCATAAACATTACAATTAGGAGAATATCTAAAATATAGTCCTTTTTTATTCCTGAAAGATTCCAAGCAACTACATATTTTTTGCACAACAGTTATATCCCCTATAAATATATCACAATTATCTATTTGATCAAACATTAACTGAGAAACCTCAGGATTACCTGGAATATTTCTAAGGCCTTCTGTTAATTTTAAACGTATTCCTTTGAGAGCTCCTCTATTTTCAATTTGCTTTATCGCACTTTCAATACATTCTATCAAGAAAGCTTTATTGTTGAATCCTTGAAGATTTGTTTCAACCTGCCACGAAAAAAATATTTTAAGTACCATATTAATAGTTTCTTCAATTCTATCTTATATAAAATCTATTCTATAAATCTATAAAGAATCCAAACCTAATTAGATTTCAAACCTTATTATCGTTTCGAACCCACAACTAGGAAGGATATAATTATATTTGTCGCTCATATATAGTAGCGAAACGCTCCTGTTCACTTTTTGTAATACTCAGTAGGGTGGCCACTATTTTCCAGTCTTTAACTGCAACTAGAACCTCACCAATGATTTGCTGAGCAATATGCTTCTGTAGCATATATTCTTCACTAGAATTCAGCAATCCATTCAAATCAGATTTATTGGTAGAGCTATTGATCAACAGACTCTGATACTCATTCAGCGTTGGATTCATATCGTATGCCGGAGAAAGTGTCCAGCCTTTCGCAGTCAAAAGAAAACCATGATTGCGAAAATGATCATCAGTATTACCGATGCAGATATTGAATGCGACTCTGCGATACAGTTCTTGCAGATTATCCTCCACGTTGGTGCAGTTCTGAAGTA
>OJMM01000985.1_pt1 | contig 17772 bp, 8 predicted proteins | sample 1597231 | NCBI WGS metagenome assembly OJMM01 (sample SAMEA2452128, study PRJEB22498) | human gut metagenome | reverse complement strand
AGTGAAGCTTACAGCGGTGACGAAGGGCAGGAGGAAATGCTGCTCATGTGCGGCTTCAGCCGTCAGGATTTGGACAGGCTGCTGGCTGCCGTTAAAAAGGGCAAGCTGCGTCAGGTGGCGCTGAAGGCGATGCTGACGCCCACCAACTGCACCTGGAGCGGCCTGCAGCTTTTGCAGGAGCTTAGCCAGGAGCATGCTTATATGCACGGTAAAAATGCAGGCAAATAAGCAAAATTGCCGCTGCCGGTAGTTTTACTGGCGTTAAAGCGCTTTCTTTGATATAATTAGGCATGATAAACTTTAGCTATATTTAGGAGGATAATAATAATGGCAAAAGATAGTTCCTTTGACGTTGTTTCCCAAGTTGATATGCAGGAGATGGATAACGCTGTTAATCAGGTTAAAAAAGAGATTGACCAACGTTATGATTTCCGCGGCAGCAATGCTTCCATCGAGCTCGGTGAGAAGGAAGTAAAAATTGCAGCTGAGGACGAATACAAGCTGGGCGCAATTTTAGATATGCTGCGTCAAAAGATGGCTAAACGCGGTATACCTCTGCGTTGCCTGGTTCCTGGCAAGATTGAGCCTGCTGCTAAAGGCACTGTACGTCAATCTCTGGAAATCCAACAGGGTATTTCTAAGGAGAACGGCAAAAAAATCGTGGCAGCTATCAAGGCTTCCAAGCTGAAGGTAACTGCTCAGATTCAGGATGACCAGGTACGTGTTGCAGGTGCGAAGAAGGATGACCTGCAGGCAGTTATCCAGCTGCTGAAGGCCGGTGATTTCGGCGTTGATCTGCAATTCATCAACATGCGCTAAGCATTCGTCCACGGTTTGGAGAAGAGTGGAGCAAAATGACAGAACACAAAGACTTTGACAAAAAGAAAATCAATGACGGCGAGCTGCAGAAGTATTCCGGAAGCTACAGCGAGGAAGGCCTGCTGCATAAAATCAGCCGCTACGGTGCCCACATCGGCATCGAGCTGCTGTATAAGGTCGTGCAGCTGTGGTGCGTACTGCAGAAGCCGGAGGTTCCTGCGAAGGAAAAGGCGTTGATTATGGGAGCTTTGGGGTATTTAATCGCTCCCCTGGATTTTGTGCCGGATATTACGCCGGTGTTGGGATACAGTGATGACTTAGTGGCAATTACCTTTGCGCTGCTGAAGGTGCAGGGGTATATTGATGAAGAGGTTGATGCCAGAGCTAAGGAGCTGTTGGCGAAGGTTTTTGATAAGGATGTCGTTGCGAAGCTTTGAGTGCTTTGGACTAAGGGGCGCTGCCGGAAGGCAGCGCTTTTTTTTGCGTCAGCTTCCGCTGATACAAAGATTAAAGCAACAATTCAGCTTGCGTGCTACTGCAAAGGACAAATATATAACAATTATTGAACCATGGTAAAGCTTTGGCTGCGGCTAAGGCTTTTTTTGTTGTGCAAAATTACGCGCTATTTCTCCAGGTGCTAAAAATTAGTTATTAGCTTCTTCACCACAAAAAATAAAAAAATCTTTCCTGCTTCGTGTCGCTTTGGCAAAAATACTGCAGATATATATAGTGAAGGAAGAAAGAATATGGCCTTAGCACATCAGAGGTTCATCAATGCACGCACCTTTTTTTCCATGATATTTTAAATCCTTCAAAGTATAATCATGTTGAAATAAAAAATACCACAAAAGCAATGATAGACAGAAACTGTCACTGTCACTTGCTATACTGATATCAGCAAACAGAAAGGAGGAAGACATGCGACAAAAAGATATCTATTTTATGCCCTTGGGAGGCGCCCAAAGTGTAGGCCGCAGCTGCTACTACCTGCGCCTGGGACAGAGTAACATCCTGCTAGATTGTGGCCTTCAGCGCATCAACGGAGCAACTTGTTCCCCGGATTTTCGCAGCCTGCTTACCTCGCAATTCATGGAAAGCATGCAGCAACTTGACCACGTTTACATTTCTCATGCGCACACCGACCATGTCGGCTACCTGCCGCAGCTCATGCAGATGGCACCTCAGGCTTCCGTTTACATGACACTGCAGACCAAGCAGCTTGCCGAATACCGTCTGATTGCCAATAGCAGTCAGCAGGGAGCAGCCGAAGCTTCGCGTTTGTTAAGCAATGTTGCGCCTGTCAATTACCTGCAAAAAATCAAGCAGCGTGATTACACAGTCACCTTTTTCCCGGCGGGGCATATCCCCGGCGCTATGATGACACTGTTTGAATATGCAGGCCGCAAAATTCTCTACACTGGCGACTACTCATTGCAATCAGCCTTCGGCCTTGATGGCTGCTGGTTGCCAGATGACCTAGAGGTGGACGTATTGCTGATGTGTGCACTGCATGCCAAGCAGCCTTACAGTGTTCGTGAAAAGAACACACTTCCACAGCGCATCAGTGAGGTTATGAGCAACCTGCGCTATGGGCAATCTGTTTATCTGCAGGCCTTTGACCCCGGCAGAGTGCTGGAGCTCTTAATGGCGCTCAACCGTGAGATGGAGCAGAGCGGAAAGGTTTATCCAATCTATCTTGAGCCGGAGGCCATGGCCGCTGTGCACGTGATGGAAAGCCTGCAGCTGCCTGTGCTGCAGCAAAACAACTACAGCAGCTTTTATGCCGGTGCAGCACATCCGCACGTTGTTATCGGTACCAAGCGCAAGGAGCAGGTAAGCTGGCGTTACCGTCTCTTTGGCAATGCCTATACGTTGCATGAGGACTACGGGGAAATGCTTAGCTTCATTCGCAGGCTGAATCCACGTCAGGCCTATCTGGTGCATTGTGCCGAGGGTTATTATGGTCACACCGTGGAGCAGGAGCTCATGCGTGATGCCCAATGCCGTACTCAGGTAGTTTTTCCTGAGGAAGGCGACATTTATACAATTTAAGAATTAGGAGGAAGCATAATGCTGGAAACAAAAAGTATTAAGGTACAGGGAATTTTAAAGGAGATTCATGAGAAGGTGCAGCAAAAGGCTGGGCGTTTCGAAAAAATTTCGGAGGATATTGTGTTGGAAAATCTGACCTTGCAGGCTCTGTGTGCCAATCTTCATATGTCGCCTGCTGCCTGTGCAGATTTCGTACAAAATAAGTATGACTGCAGCTGCAGTGTTGACGATATGATCAGAATCTATCGCGACTTCAAGATTAACACCGAAGAAAAACGCCTGGAGGTTTTTGAAAATGCTACCGGCGTTGCCATCATGTTGGAAAAAAGCATGAACGGTGACCAGCAGGCTTATGAGCTGTATCGCAGCACCCGGGAAAAATTTATGGAAAAAAAGCCTAAGCATTACTATAAAATTCTGCTGGCTGTAATTTTCCACAATATTAAGCCGCTGCAGCAGGAAAATGATCAGCAGCTGATTAGCAGCTTTGGCAATACACTGTGCAAATATCTGCTTTTTGATATGGAAAACGCCATTACTTATGCCTATGGCTTCAATAAGCATCATAGCAGTGCACCAGCCACCAATAATAATGCGAAAAAAGTTCATAGCCCTGAGCAGGAGCGGTTGCTGCAAAAGCTGGCAAGTATTGAAAGTGCGCTGGAGCAATCCGATATGCTGCTCAGAGACCTGCAAAGTGAATTTGACGAACGCCTGGAGGCTGTTAAGCTGCAGGAAATGACAGAGTTCTTCGGTAAGCTCAATTCTGATAAATATGGCTGTATTCTGGATGAGCTGCTGATGCTGCGTAAGGGCATTGACGCTGTGAAAAAGAGCGGTTATGTGCTGCCGCTGGAAATCAATGGTCTGCTGATTATGGTGCGCAAGCTGGTACAATTTTTGCGTGACAGCCACATTAATCCCATGCTGAAGCCTGAATCGTTGCGCATTGTAAAGGCTGGCGATGTTGAATTCTGGAACTACGAGGGAACTCCTTTTACCTGTGCTGAGGAAGAAAAGCAGGTTAAGGTAATTTCTCCTGGTTGGATTTATAGCGAAAAACAGGTACAAATTTCTCGTCCGAAGGTTAAGGAGGTTGTAGATAATGTTGATTAATAATGAAGAACACAATGATTTATGCGTAGGCATTGACCTGGGAACTACCAACTCTGTTTTGGCTACAGTTAATCTTAAGGCTAATGGCGATATCGTCAGCAAGGTAGTAGACCTGCCGCGTGCTGTAGATGTTTACAACAGCGCAGCAGGCAAGGCGCGCCTGAACACGCAGAAGAAGCCGCTGTTGCCGTCCTGCGTGTATTACCGTGAGGAACGTGGCTATGAGCCGCTGGTAGGCGATTTTGCCAAAAACCAGTATGCGCTGCGCCCGCATCTGGTAGCAAAATCTATTAAAAGCCAGATGGGAAGTGCGCATGCCGAAGGCTTGGCTGATGAGATTATGGACAAAACTCCGGCGCAGGTTTCGGCACGTATCCTGCAGCACATGCTGCGGGAGGCCAGCAAAATTTATCGCACGGAGATTAAGGATGCGGTAATCACCGTACCTGCTAACTTTGACTCCGTAATGTGCCAGGCAACACGTGATGCTGCCGCGTTAGCCGGTATTCAGGTTACCAATAAGGATGGCAGCGAAAGAGCAGTGCTGCTTTCTGAGCCGAATGCCGTTATTTATGATTTGATTAACCAGGTACAAAATGGTGAGATTTCCAATCATATTATTGATCTCAACAGCGAAAAGAACGTGCTGGTATTTGACCTGGGTGGCGGCACCCTGGATATTACCATGCATAAGATTAAACGTCGTGAGGATTGCCCCGACGTTTTAAAGGTAGATGAAATTGCTACCAACAGATACACTCTTTTAGGTGGCGATGACTTTGATCAGGCCATTGCTGATGTAATGTTTGAGCATTACCAAAAACAGTATTCTACTAGTCCTATGGTTGTGCGCAAGCTGCAGCAGGAAAAAAAGGCCATTATGCCTCAGCTGCTGAACTATGCGGAGGAGCTGAAGCTGGAGCTGAGCGAGCGCCGTCAGGCAGAAAGCAGCTATGCTGCCGATGACAGCTTTGGCTGGGATGATGAGGAGGATGCCGAAGAATTTTTCGTAGGCGGTAACATGGGCGGCATCGGTTACGCCTATGACGACAGCTTCACTCAAGAGGCTGTGGAAAAGATTCTGCAGCCGTTTATGGGAAAAAATCTGCAGCTTGCCGACTACAAGAAAATAGACAGTCTGCAGGATACGAAGAATATTATCTATCCTATTCTTGACGTTTTGCAAAAGAGTGCCGCCAAGCTTGGTGATGAGGTCAAGGTAGATGCTGTAATTGTCAACGGCGGCATGAGCAAATTCTATATGGTTACGGACCGCCTGCGCGAATTCTTCGGCCTGGAGCCGATTGTGGCGCTGGACCCGGACCAGGCTGTAGCAAGAGGTGCAGCAGTATATCATTATTACCTGCACAAATATGCGAAACAAATGCAGGATGATATGCGCATGGTAGGCGCAGAAGCGCCTGCTCTGCAGCCCTTGCCCGGCAAGGCTGCAGCTCCGAAGGCTGCTGCCGCAGCTGTACAACAGCGTGGTGCAATTGAATGGGGCAAAAATATTCTTAATGACAGCCTGTATCTTGGTATGCGCGATGGTGCTGTACAGGAGCTTGTTGCCGGTGGCACGGATCTGCCGTACCAGTCCGACTATATCAAAGGCTTCCAGCTGCTGCCGGACAAGGCAGAGATTGCCATCCCCATTAAAAGACGTACCTTTGGCGACACTTACCAGACCATCGGCAATGGTCATCTGAAGCTGAAGCATGGTTATAAGGATGGTGCTTACGTTGCTATCCGCGTGCTCATGGGCAGCAACAAGGTGCTGAGCATGGAGATGCTGCTGAGCAGTGACGTGGATATGCACCAGATTCTGGAGCAGAAAACCGCTGAAATCGTTATTGGCGGCGATAATCCTGATGCACCTGCTACTAAGCTGAAATTCAATCCTCCCGCCGGTACTAAGCTGAACGTGCATAATGAGCTGCATGGTCTGCAGACCTTGTGTGACCGTAAGTATACTGCCAAGGGAAATGCGCAGAAGGATGTCATCAACAAGCTGAGCCAGCGCACCAGCAGTATTGCTGCTGCCGGTAATAAGGCAGAATTTGCCAGACCGCTGCTGGAGATGCTGTGCTATAGCAATAATGATGAGCTGCGCCTGCGTCTTTTCACCATTGCCCGCAAGCATGTTGCTTATTGGACTGAGCAGCAGCGCCAAAGCCTGGCAAGAGAGTGTTTGAACCAGCTGCAGGGTGTACTGCAGGGCTTCCCGTGCTATGGTCTCAAAATTAATGTTAACATTCAGGCCATCTATACCCTTGGCTGCTGCGGCAGCAAGGAGCAGGTTGCCAAAGTGCAGCCGCTGGCAGCTGAAAACCGTTATTATACAGCAAGCCTGTACGCGTTGGGCAAGAGCCGCGTTGCTGGCAGCTTTGTGCAAGATGTATTCCAGCGTGATGCCTACTGCGAAAGCAACAAGTGTAACCTGCAGGTTACAGCACATGCCCTGGGCATGGCACTGCGCCTGGAGGATGGCGGCAGAGCGGCAGGCCTTGATGTGGACAAGGCAGTGAAGGACCTTTGCTTCATTATCAACAACCGCACTGTTCTTGATGTAAACTACAGCAGCGAGATTGTCTGCTGCCTGATTGCCCTGGCCTATGCCTGCGACCAGCGTTTTGGGGGAAATACTGTGTCTGCTGCTTCTATGGAGCTGGCAAGACAGACTTTGGCAAATCTCAACCGCAACTACAGCACGGAGGTTATGATGCGTCTGGCCAAGGCTGCTGGCGTTGCCTACAAAATGCTTGATGGTGAAAGCCTGTCTGAGGATGAAGAAGAGTTCCTGCTGAAGAAGCTGGAAATTTAAAACGGAAATAATAATTAAGTGAAGTTCAAAAGGACTGTCCCTGGCGATGATGTATCGCCTGTGGTGGCGGTCCTTTTTGATTTTATGTGGATGATGGAGATATAGATAAAGCAATAAAGTAATTAAAAAAAGCAAATTTGTTATTTATAAAACTGAAGATGAAAATTTTACGGTGCCTGTAACTAGTAGAAATATATATTATAAAATAATGACAAAGTTTTTAAATTATAAATATTGATGTTGTTAAGAAAGTACTTTGTTTATAGAATTTATGATTATCCACATTTCACCATGTCTTGCGGGGGGTACAGGAGTGCTATAATTTCTAATAGTTATAACGTATAAAAAGTTTATTTTAATATTATTTAGGGAGAAACTTGATATGAAATCATTTAAAAGCCATAAAAAAAACCTTTTGGCTATGATAGCTATGAGTATTACTTGTGCTTGCGCAAGTAGCGCTTATGCTGATAACAGGCCTGTTCATAGTGCAACTTATGATGATAAGCTTGTCCTTGATATGTCTTGGCAAATGGGATCTAATCAGTTTGAAGGTGCAACAACAAGAGAATTTACCTTCAATAAAGGCCTTACAGTTGACGAAAAAGCTGATTATTTAGAAGCAATTGTTCTTGATGGTCATTTGGTATCTGATCCTCAAGATATTACTATCAATGTTGCGGATAATGCAGAGTTTAATGCTATTGGTGGTAATGGTGGTATAAACATTCATGATTTCAACACACTTCGTATAAATGCTGCGAATGCTGATATCTCTTTAGGAACTTATTCTTCAACCGATATAATTTATGGTGACTATAAGTCTAAATTCATCATAGATGCTAATAACATCACATTTTACGCTAAAGATGTAACACCTGATGAGTATTCTGTCAATATGGAATTAAACGGTGGAGCTTTAAATATTAAAGCCAATAATCTTACAGCTAATACAGCGTTTTACAACGGAATATATGCTGTCGATGCTGATGCCAAGATTACTATAAAAAATAACTTTGTTATGGATTCTAGTGGTCAAGCAATCTTAGCTCTTGCAGAAGATGAGAAATCTGATGTACAAATAAATGCAGGTAAAATCAATTTAACTAATCAAACAAATGCTAAAGGTGCTGAAGGCTTAGTTGCTTTTAATATTAATGATTCGCTAACTAAAATTCCCAAAATTAATCTGACTGCTTCAGATGGTATTGATCTAAATGGATTCAATATTGGAATAGATACAAATCACGGAAATGCTACATTGAGTTCATCTATCATAAACATAGAAACAGTTGCAGATGACGAACCAGCTGTTGTTATAGCTTCAGCTAATAACAGCAATGTTAATTTACAAGCTATCCAAAAGCTGACTCTGAAAGGTGATAGCGTTATTGATAACGATAATTCCAAAGTTATCATTGGTAATAATTCTAGTACTTTGCAAACAGAGCTCGAGGGCAATATTATCAATAAAAACAATGGTTATATCGCAGCTTTTGTTAACAATGCAGGTTCTAGCTTCACCGGTAACACAACCGATGCACATTGGCAAGATGTAACTACGAGAGATGCTGGCAACAAGGGTATCCATTTAACACTTAATGACGCCAGCGTCTGGAATGATTTTGACTACGATTCCACCATTCAAGTTCTCGATACAAGCAAGGCGAAGGTTGATATGCAGGATGATAAGTTCAAAGGCTTGTTCATCGGCACTTTAAAAGGTGATAAAAGCACTTTTAACATGGACATCGACGCAAGCACTAATACCAATAACAGCGACCGTCTGTACATCGCAGGCACTCACACCGGCAACCATTACATTACGCTTAACAACGTTAATGCAGATGGCAATACTGACGGCGCTGCAGGTACTGTTCTTGTAAGCGTAAAGGACGAACAGGGCAAGTTCTTTGCCAACGATAAGGAAGGCTCCTTGTATTGGAACAAGTACACTTTAGATATGCAAGACAGTGCTACCGACGGTTACACTAAAGATTGGTACTTGAAAAAAGTAGAATTCATCCCCTCCAAACCGACCACCAGCGTAGATGCTGTTGATGCAACCCAAAGACTGGCTTTCGCCAACTGGGTGGAGGACGACAAGTTTATGCAGCGCATGGGCGACCTGCGCTACGAAACCAATAATGAGGAAGGTGTTTGGATGCGTGTCAAAAGTGGCAAATACAGCGGCGATGGCTTCAGCGACCGCCACACCATGTACCAGCTTGGCTATGACGATGTCGTTAAGGAAAACGAAAAGCTGAAGCGGTATCAGGGCGTAGCTTTTTCCTACAATGACGGTAAGAACAGCTTCAACCGTGGCAGTGGCAAGCTGAAAGCCAAATCTATTGGCTTCTACAGCACGGACCTGCACAAAAAAGGTCATTATCTGGACTTAGGGTTTAAGATTTATAATGCAGACAGCGACTTCACTGTGTTTGATACCGAAGGTAAGAAGATTACCGGTGCTTTTGACAACACTGGTATCAGCCTGAGTGCGAAATATGGTCGCAATAAATATATTGACGAGCATTGGTCTATTGAGCCGCAGGCACAGCTTACCTTGGGTTATTTGGGTGGTGCAAGATATACCACCAGCAATGGCATCCACGTAAGCCAAAGCGATCCCAACAGCGTTTTGGGACGTATCGGCTGCAACTTTATGTATGACATGGACGAAAATAACACTGTTTACCTGAAGGCCAACTGGCTGCATCAATTTGCCGGTAATTACGGTGTAACCTTGACTAACGGCAATGACAGCCTGCGTATTGATAACCATGACCATGACACCTGGTTTGAATACGGCTTTGGCTTTGCCTGCATGACTGGCAAGAACAACCACCTGTATGCAGACGTAGAGCGTTCTACCGGAGGCAGCTTGCGTAAGAACTGGCAGTGGAATGCCGGTATGTTCTGGACGTTTTAAGTGATACTTTAAGACAATTTTGTTTGAATTAAAATCTCCCTTTATTTACATTGATTGTAGATGAAGGGAGATTTTATGTTGCGCTTAGATTTGCAGACTAAGAAAAATTTCATATTCTTCATGTCTTGCGGGGGGGGACAGGCGTGCTATGATTTCTAATGGTTATAACGTATAAAAAGTTTATTTTAATATTATTTAGGGAGGAACTTGATATGAAATCATTTAAAAGCCATAAAAAAAGCCTTTTGGCTATGATAGCTATGAGTATTACTTGTGCTTGCGCAAGTACTGCTTATGCGGAAATTAACGAAAGACCTAAGTTTGACGCAACCTACGATGATAAAGTGGTTCTTGATTATGAATGGCAAATATTTCCAGATGAATATGCTGGTGCAGAAAAAAGAAAATATACCTTCAATAAAGGATTAACTGTTTCTCCTAATGACAGCTCTACTGGTAATGCGATTTATCTTTCTGGGAATATAGATGTCGATTTTGAATTAGGCAATGGGAGTGAAATGAATTTAGAGTCTTCTGGTGGAGCTTTACAAGTTAACCCTAATTCAAAATTAACTATTAATGGTGTTAACAGTAATCTTTATTTCGGTAATAAGAACTGGAATGAATATAATGAAGCGGCAACCATTTGGATGGATGAGGGTTCAAAATTAGAGATTAATGCTGGCAACCTTACTACTTCCGGTGGTGCAGAAACCAACCTTAAATTATTTGATAATGCTCAGGCAACTATTAACTTAACAGGTAATTTTACCTCTGATGCTGGCGGCACTGCAATTGCAATGGAAAATGATTACCGCAATTCTGATACCAGTCTCAGCATTCAGGCTGCTAATATCACTTTGGGAACAACTGATCTGGAAACGGCCCGCAGAAAGGCTGGTTTATATCTTTTAGCGTATGAAGAGAATGGTGATAATAAATTATCCGTTGACCTCCATGCTAAAGATACCTTGAAGATCAGTGGTTTTGCTAAAGGAATTCAAACCTTCGGTAATGCTTTAATTAATTTGCAGGGAAAAACTATCATCATTTCAGCTGAAAGTGATAGCCAAGGCAGAGGTTTAAGCTTAAATAGTTACAATGCCGCCAAACCTTCAATTTTGCAAGCTGAGGCAGAGAATCTTAGTATTAAAGGCTCCGAGTACGCTATTTATGCTAATGACAGGGTAGATGCACAAATGAACGCAACAGGTGACATTAATATCTCCGGCTTAAATTACGCTATTTATGCTAATCAAAATACTGATATTCAATTAAAGACTGGCCAAAATTTAAATATTCTTTCTGATACATGGGGTATTGTATCGTTTGACAGCACCGTAAATGCTCAAGCGGAAAAAGCTATTAATATCAAAGGCACTGTCTGGACTAGCGGTGGCAATATTACTGTCGGCAAGGATTCAAGCACTTTGCAAACTGTAATTAATGGCGATTTGACTGCTAAAAATAACGGTTATATCACAGCTTTTGTTAACAATGCAGGTTCTAGCTTCACCGGTAATACAACCGATGCACATTGGCAAGATGTAAATACGAGAGATGCTGGCAACAAGGGTATCCATTTAACACTTAATGGCGGCAGCGTCTGGAATGATTTTGACTACGATTCCACCATTCAAGTTCTTGACACAAGCAAGGCGAAGGTTGATATGCAGGATGATAAGTTCAAACGCTTGTCCATCGGCACTTTAAAAGGGGATAAAAGTACTTTTAACATGGACATCGACGCAGGCACTAATACCAACAACAGCGACCGTCTGTACATCGCAGGCACTCACACCGGCAACCATTACATTACGCTTAACAACGTTAATGCAGATGGCAATACTGACGGCGCTGCAGGTACTGTTCTTGTAAGCGTAAAGGACGAACAGGGCAAGTTCTTTGCCAACGATAAGGAAGGCTCCTTGTATTGGAACAAGTACACTTTAGATATGCAAGACAGTGCTACCGACGGTTACACTAAAGATTGGTACTTGAAAAAAGTAGAATTCATCCCCTCCAAACCGACCACCAGCGTAGATGCTGTTGATGCAACCCAAAGACTGGCTTTCGCCAACTGGGTGGAGGACGACAAGTTTATGCAGCGCATGGGCGACCTGCGCTACGAAACCAATAATGAGGAAGGTGTTTGGATGCGTGTCAAAAGTGGCAAATACAGCGGCGATGGCTTCAGCGACCGCCACACCATGTACCAGCTTGGCTATGACGATGTCGTTAAGGAAAACGAAAAGCTGAAGCGGTATCAGGGCGTAGCTTTTTCCTACAATGACGGTAAGAACAGCTTCAACCGTGGCAGTGGCAAGCTGAAAGCCAAATCTATTGGCTTCTACAGCACGGACCTGCACAAAAAAGGTCATTATCTGGACTTAGGGTTTAAGATTTATAATGCAGACAGCGACTTCACTGTGTTTGATACCGAAGGTAAGAAGATTACCGGTGCTTTTGACAACACTGGTATCAGCCTGAGTGCGAAATATGGTCGCAATAAATATATTGACGAGCATTGGTCTATTGAGCCGCAGGCACAGCTTACCTTGGGTTATTTGGGTGGTGCAAGATATACCACCAGCAATGGCATCCACGTAAGCCAAAGCGATCCCAACAGCGTTTTGGGACGTATCGGCTGCAACTTTATGTATGACATGGACGAAAATAACACTGTTTACCTGAAGGCCAACTGGCTGCATCAATTTGCCGGTAATTACGGTGTAACCTTGACTAACGGCAATGACAGCCTGCGTATTGATAACCATGACCATGACACCTGGTTTGAATACGGCTTTGGCTTTGCCTGCATGACTGGCAAGAACAACCACCTGTATGCAGACGTAGAGCGTTCTACCGGAGGCAGCTTGCGTAAGAACTGGCAGTGGAATGCCGGTATGTTCTGGACGTTTTAAGCTTGTATAAAGTAGCCGTTATATATACTATTTCAGTTAATCTATGGTGAAGAAAAATACGCAACGGATATTGTGTCCGTTGCGTTTTTTTTCGCAGAAATTACCAAAGATACAACTTTTTAAAGTTTACTTGTACCCATCTGAACTTTGACTATTAAAAGCTCTTCAATTAAATGTAATGAATGTAACGTATTTAAGACTCTGTAAAAATTTTTACACCGAATGTAGCGTGTTCCTGGATAAGAGTTTGACCGGGGGGGGACATAGTGCTATAATTTCTATTAATAAGATAGGTAATTTATAAAAGTAAGTGTATTCCTACTGAAACTTGTTTTAAAACCTTGTGATAAATATTTTAAAAGTTTTTGTTCGTTACGGCGATTGCTGTAATAGATAAAGCTTCACGGCGTAAGCAGTGAATCTTACTTGGAGTTGTTAGTGTAAAAATTTTTGTGAAAGGTTGGGATTAACGATGAAGAGTAATAAGGCTTTGGCAAGAAAAATTTTGTGCGGTCTTTTGGCGGCAGGTGTTGTTGGTGTGAGCGGCAGTGCGCTGGCGGCGACATATGGCGTTAATGCTGGTGTTGAAGATAATATTAATGCTAATCTCACTTATACAGATGGAAAGATTGATGGTTTTGACTACGGTTTAAATGCGCAAGGTGATTATAAGCAATCCAAGGAATCAAAAATTTCACTGACCACTGACAGTGTGAATATTACTGCCAATCTGACAGGCATTCAGGGACAAAAATGGGCTGTATTAACCATTGGCACTTCTAATACTAGCGATGTTAACATTATTGGAAAGACTAATGGAATTGTGTTAAAGACCGGAAGTAGTGCGGAAATTACAGGCAATAAAGTAAAGATAGCCAACGAAAGCAAAAGCTTATTGATTAAGATTGACAATGGTTATTCTAATGTGAATAGGCCTGCACAGCTGATAGTCAAAGGAAAACAAATCGAGCTTAAGTCTTCAGGAAAGGTTATTGAAGCTAATTCAAATTATAAAAAAGCTGAAAGCCTTCCCAAAGCTAGTGTTACTTTGGGGGATGAGTCCGCGGAATTACTTGAGATGACAGGTACAGATGGAATTCATGCTAACAAGAATTCAGAAATAATCGGGAACGCAAAAGATATTAGCCTAGTTGTCAATTCAAATGCAAAAACATATGGTATGCAAGCAACTGGTGAGGAAGCCAAGGTGCAGCTGACGTCTAAAGATAATTTGCTGATAGATGTTGGTGGTAGCGGAGCAATTGCTGTGCATAGTTCTGCTGCCTCTGCCAAGGTGAACCTGGCCGGAAATGACGTAAAAATTCAGGCGAAGGGAACTGATGCTCCTGTTTATGGAGTCAATTCAGCGCAACTTTTTTTGTCGATTTCAGGTAATACGGCGGAAATCAGTACTGCCGGCGGTAAAAACGGTTTATATGGCAAGATCGGCAGCTCTGCAATTTATGCAGACAAGTCTAATATTAAAGTTGATGCGAATAAAGTAGTAGTTAATACAGATAAAGCGAAGGAGAATGCATATGCCGTTTATGGCAATTGCGGTTCCCACATTACACTTGGTAAAGATATAAATTCTGAATTGCAGATTTCCAGTAGCAGTGAAGGGAATGCTATGGGCGTCGTTGTAGCAACTGCGTCAACCTCAGCAACCACGGCAGCAGCCAGTCAGGTTAATATCCAGGGTGCGAAAATCAATGTAGCCGCAGAAGGCGGGCCGAAGGCTCGTGGCTTGTATGCACAGGACCAAAATGAGATTATTGTAGGTAATGCCGGTTCTGATATCCATATTTCTGCCAAGGGTGAAGATGCTGCTGGCATTATAGCTATTGAGCATGGTTCTGTTGCTCTGAACGGGCAAAATGCGGTAATTGATGCAGATGGCAGCAAGTATTCTACAGGTATTCACGTTCAAAATAACGATATGACGGACGAAACTAATCGTGCCACTGTTAATGCTAATATCGAAAATACCACTATTAATGCTGTTACCGCCCTTTCTGCTATGAGCCATAGCGTACTTAATGTAAACAGTAATCTGGTGACTAACGGTAAGAATGCTATTTTGACACGTGGTAATTCTGATGTAAATATTAATACCGATGGCAAACACACTACGCAACTGAACGGTGATATCGTATTTAACTACGATGGGGACTCCAGTGGTACGGGAATAGATTCCAATGTCAACGTTAACTTAAATGGCGAAGGATCTTCTTGGACTGGCAATACTAAAGCAGAATGGAATAGTGCTAGCGGTAAACCTGATGAAGCCAAACTGACGGTTTCCCACATGAACTTGAATGTAGCAAACGGTGCACAATGGAATCCTACAACTATTAAGAGCCAAAATAACGAAACTAATGGCATGAATAACATTGCTATCAACAATCTTGCGCTGAATAATGGCATTATCAACTTAGAAAGCAGCAATTTGGCTGGCGATGATGCTGTTAATATTGAAAGCCTTAAAGGTAATGGCGGTACTATTAATACTGATAGTGTTAGCAATAAGCTTAGCATTGAAAATAAAGCTGCTGATACGAGCCTCACCGTCAACGGCACGAAGGAAGTAACCGACGCTATTGCCAGCGGCAATGCCAGCTTGCAGGATTTGGCTGACGTTGTTAAGAGCAATGACAAGTCTGCTGCTGATAGCGTAACCTCTGATGCCAATGATATTATTGGTGGCTATTCCGCTGAGGTTGATAGTAATGGTAAAGTAGCAGTTAACACTGTAAAGACTGTTGAAAATACTACCAACCGCGCCATCAGCGACATGGCAAACATCTCCCTGATGACCTGGCGTCAGGAAAACAACGATATGAACAAGCGCCTAGGCGAGCTGCGCGACAGCAAGGGCGAGCATGGCGCATGGGCAAGAATGGCACGTGGCGAAAGCAAATACGGTTCGCAGAACGTGAAGAACCAATATAATTACTATCAGGTTGGTTACGATGAAAAGCTCAGCACTGACCCGAACTGGACCGTGGGCGTTGCGCTGACACGTACAGAAGGCACCAGCACCTTTGCAAGAGGCACTGGTGAAAACAAGCACACAGGTCTGGCAATTTACGGTTCTTATCTGAGCGACAATGGCAGCTTCGTTGATTTGATTGCTAGATATGCACGCATGGATAACGATTATAGCACTATCGGTGCAGGCGTAGGCGATGCAAGCTATGAAACTAATGGCTACAGCCTGAGCGCAGAATATGGCAAACGCTTTACTAAGGATAACGGCTTCTGGATTGAGCCTCAGGTTGAACTGACATATGGCACTGTTGGCAGCGTAGATTACCTCACCAGCAAGGGTGCAAGAGTGCATCAGGACAGCGTAGACAGCCTGGTTGGTCGTCTTGGCTTCTCCTTAGGCAAGGACATTAAGCAAGGCAATGTTTATGTACGTGCTTCCTATCTGTATGACTTCGACGGTGAAACCAAAGCGACTATGAGCGGTGCCGGTGCTACAAGCTTTGAGCAGGATCTTGGCGGCGGCTGGTGGGAAGTTGGCGTAGGCACCAACCTCAACCTGAGCGATGCAACTCATCTGTACTTTGACGTAGAAAAGACCTTTGGCGGTAACGTTGCTACCCCGTGGCAGTGGAATGCAGGTGTTCGTTGGAGCTTCTGATGAGGCTGTGAATTTGTAATTTTATAGTGTGTAATTAAAAAGTCGTGAGCTTTGAGTTTATCATTGCTCACGACTTTTTTTTTACGCGAAAATTACCAAAGATACATTTTTTAAAGTTTACTTATACCCATCTGAACCTTAACTGTTAAAATCTCTTCAACTAAATGTAACGTATTTAAGAGTTAATGAAAATTTTTACGCCGAATGTAGCGTGTTCATGGATAAGAGTTTGACCGGGGGGGGACATAGTGCTATAATTGCTATTAATAAGATAGGTAATTTATAAAAGTAAGTGTATTCCTAATCGCATATATTTTAGAAAAAATATTTATGGATAAAACTTATCTGGGAATAAAAAGTCTTATGAAGCGATTATTTATGAATTATAATATAAATTGATGCAGATTTTTGCTAAAGTTAAAATATTTGCAAAAACATCAAGAAAAATATTTTCTGAAGCTTAAAAAAAGGCAGTTGACGATAATATTAATAAATAGTAAAATAATCGAGTGAGAAAAAAGATACTCGTTGTTCACACTTTCTGTGATGTAAGTGTATAGCAGTTGCGATAATATTAAATATTTCAGTCGATAGTGTTTATATTGACTGATTTTAATCGGTAGTGTTGTGCGAAAAATTACCTGCTGTTTCAGTTTACTGTCTGCAGGTACTGCTACTTCCTTTATTAAGAATATTTCATACCATAGATAAATGCTGTACGTGAACAATTGAGAATTTATATATTATTAATTCAAGTGGTGTGCTTTTTGGAGAAAATTAAGAGAATGGAGCTGAATATAATGAACAAAAAGCTGATGGCAGCAGCTGTTATGTGCTCACTGATGAGCACAACGGCATTAGCTGCAAACCCCATACCTACCTTTGATAAGGAGGCTGTAACGACACATCCTTACAACAGAACAGGTCAACAGGAGCAACAGGTGGAAGGAATGCAGGGAGCCGGCGAGCTTTATAAGCCTGGTAATACAGGCACGGAGGCTAATCCGGCGTTTTTTGTTGCCAAGGTTAAACTGACAGGCTTCACGCTGCCTGATAAGGCTGGTAAGCTGACAGCTATCTGCAAAGAGTATGAAGGGCGCAGCCTGCAGATGGCAGAGCTGCAGCAGCTCATCAGCAGAATTAATGAATATGCGCGCACCTGCGGCTATACTGTGGCGCAGGCTATTGTGCCGCCGCAGGAGGTAAAGCAGGGCGAGCTGGAAATTGCAGTTTACGTTGCCAAATACGATGATATTGAGATTATCAGCAATGAATCGGACGTAGCTGACAGAGTGCTGGCTGGTTATATTCATAAGAATCTGCAAAGCGGTGCTTATATCATGGATAAGCCGCTGGAAATGACGATGAACAACATCAACGATTTGCCGGGTGTTGTTGCCAGAGCGATTTTAGCTCCGGGCAGCAAGCCTGGCACCACGAAGGTAAAGGTGCAGGT
>OJMM01000981.1_pt1 | contig 17818 bp, 8 predicted proteins | sample 1597231 | NCBI WGS metagenome assembly OJMM01 (sample SAMEA2452128, study PRJEB22498) | human gut metagenome | reverse complement strand
AACTTGGATGAAGTCGTGGTTACGGCTATGGGTATCTCAAAGGAAAAGAAAGCTTTAGGTTATGCGGTTCAAGATGTGAAAGCGGATGAGTTGACGAAAGGAGCTAATACTAGTTTGTCTGGCGCATTACAAGGTAAGGTTTCTGGAGTGGAGATCTCTCCTTCTTCCGGTATGCCGGGTGCCTCTTCTAAGATCACGATTCGTGGTTCCAGATCTTTTACAGGGGATAATACTCCTTTGTATGTGATTGACGGTATGCCTGTCGCTTCAACGGCTGATGTGGACACCGGTAGTTCTGTTTCCGGTACGGACTTTGCATCTCGTGCGGTGGATATCGATCCAAACGATATTGAAAGCATTAATATATTAAAGGGACAGGCCGCATCTGCCTTGTATGGTATGCGTGCAACAAATGGAGTAATTGTCATTACGACCAAAAGTGGAAAGGGAGCCCGTAAAGGTAAACCTCAGGTCGCTTTTAATACCAGCTTATCTTTTGATAAGGTTTCAACGATGCCTGAATACCAAAAAGTGTATGCGCAGGGTACAAATGGCAAGTATAGCCCGTATGCTTCAACTTCTTGGGGACCACTAATCAGCGAATTGCCTAACGATCCGACTTATGGAGGAAATACGGATAATGAGTTTACCAAGCAATATGGTAAGCATGAAGGTATGTATTATGTACCTCAGCGGGCCGCTGCGGGATTAGACCCTTGGGCTCAACCACAAGCTTACGACAATATCAAGGATTTCTTCAACGTGGGTACGACATGGAGTAACTCCGTGAATGTAGCTCAAGCTTTTGATAAAGGTAACTATTCCTTCTCGATCGGTAATACTACGCAAGATGGTATTATTCCAAATACAGGCATGGACCGATACAACGCAAAAATGAGTGCCGAAGCTCAATTACACAAGAACTGGTCTACTGGATTTAACGGTACCTATGTAAATTCGAAGATCAGCAAGCAGTCTAGTGCCAATAATGGAATCTTAGCTACTGTTTACGGAGCTCCTTCTAGCTACGATTTAGCCGGTATCCCAAGTCATGTTGAGGGTGACCCGTATACACAAAATACATTCCGTAGCACATCAGGTTTTGACGGAGCTTATTGGGCGGTAGATAACAACGAGTTCTTGGAACGTTCACAACGTTTCTTTGGAAATACTTATTTGAAATATTCTACGAAGTTCAATACCGATAATCACAAATTGGATGTCAAGTATCAATTGGGTGTGGACTCTTATACGACTAATTATACGGATTCTTGGGGTTATGGACATGCAAATGGTTATGGAGAGATTGATCACTATGGATATTCAATCACGGAGTTGAACTCTTTGTTGACCGCTGCATATACTTGGAATATCAACGAAGATTGGTTGTTCGATGCCCTTGTTGGTAATGAATTGGTAGAGAATCAGCGGAAATTTTACGAGTCTTATGGAGCGAACTATAACTTCCCGGGTTGGAATCATATAGATAATGCTACAACTATGGTAGCATCCGAGTCATTACGCCGGAAACGCACAGTTGGTAACTTTGCTAGCATTTCATTGTCTTACGCTAACATGGTTTACTTCAACGCAACTGTTCGTAACGATATCGTATCTAATATGCCTCGTAACAACCGCTCATTCACTTATCCATCTGTTTCCTTGGGCTGGATTTTCACAGAATTAGAACCATTGAAGAATAATGTCTTGACTTATGGTAAATTACGTGCTTCTTACGCCGAAGTAGGACAGGCTGGAGATTATTATGATTCTTATTATACTACACCTGTTTACGGTGGTGGTTTTTATGGTTCTACGCCTATACAATATCCTATGAGTGGAATTACGGCGTTCACTCCATATGCTCGTGTGTATGATCCGAATTTGAAACCTCAGAATACGAAGTCTTATGAGTTAGGTGTGGATTTGACCTTCTTGAATGGTCTGTTCTCATTGAACTATACCTTCTCTCGGCAGAATGTGAAAGATCAGATATTTGAGGTTCCTTTGGCTGGTTCTACAGGCTCTGCAGAATTAGTAACCAATGGTGGCGCTATCCATACGAACGCTCATGAGATTACGTTGGGAATCAATCCGATCAATACGAAGAATTTTAAATGGGATATGGCATTTAACTTCTCTAAGATCGATAACTACGTAGATGAGCTGGCTCCGGGTGTAGAGAGTATTTTCTTGGGAGGTTTCGTTGATCCGCAGGTACGTGCGAATATTGGCGATAAATTCCCTGTAATCTATGGTACGACTTTCTTGCGTAATGACAACGGTGACATTGTCGTAGACGAAGATGGCTTGCCTCAGATCGGTAGTGAGGGTGTGATCGGTAAGGTTTCCCCGGATTTCCTCTTGGGTTTCAATACTAATTTTGAGATCTACAAATTCCGTATCGGCGCTACGTTCGATTGGAAATGTGGTGGACAGATGTATAGCGGTACATTGAACACGTTGAACTATTATGGTACAAGTATGGAGTCTGTTGAAAGTCGTACGGCCGAGACTTTCCGTTTTAGTCATCCGGCTGTAAAGCAGTTGGAAGATGGTTCCTATGTAGCTAATGACATAGATATCAAAGGCGAAGACGCTTTATCATATTATGACCGCATGACGCTTATTTCCGAAGCTGGTATCTATGACAGTGGTTTCTTGAAACTACGTGAGTTGTCCGTTAGTTATCCGATATGGGATAAGAATGGAATCAACGTGAACTTAAATGTTTTTGCCAGAAATATCATTCTTTGGTCTGAGTTGAAAGGTTTGGATCCTGAGGCTTCTCAAGGTAATAATAATATGGGCGGTGGCTTCGAGCGCTTTTCTATGCCGGGTGCTTCGAGCTATGGCTTCGGTTTAAATGTGAAATTCTAATAAAGGAAACAAAAGATGAAACTTCAAAATATCTCAAAAAAATTATTGACGGGAGTTGTTTTCACCGCAGCCTTGGTCTCTTGCTCTGAGGATAAGATGGATGAGATCAACAAAGATCATAATCATACCACAGCAGTTCCCGCAAAGATGATCCTTACGGATGTCATGACTTCGACTGCGTTTAGCGTGGTTAGCGGCGATTTCAATTTATATGGTGGTATGTATGTGGAACATGAGACAGGTTCGCATAATCAATTCTACTATGCGGAAACCCGTTCTTCTTGTACATCGGCTTCTACCTTTAATAACTCATGGGGGGGAACCTATTCGACACTGAAAGATGCTTTGACCTCAGTCAAAATCGCAGAAGAAGAGCAGAACTTCATAACAAAAGGCATTGCGGAACTTTTCGTAGCTTACAATTTGGCGATCTTGACAGATATGTATGGTGATACACCTTGGAAAGAGGCTTGTGACTATACAGTATCTATGACTCCCGCTATCGATAAACAAGAGGAGATTTATAAGGATATCATGGCCTATGTGGATGCCGCAATTGAAGATCTTCAGAAATCAGATCTGACGAGCCTGTCTAATCAAGATTTGATTTATAAAGGTGACGCTTCGGCTTGGCTAAAGACAGCTTATGGCTTGAAGGCTCGTTATACAATGCGCTTGATGGGACGTAGCGCTGATGTTAAGAGCGATATGGAAAAGGTGTTGGATTATGTTTCCAAGTCGTACACCTCGGCAGCCGAGCAATGTAGCTATGCTATGTATGGTGTGGGTGTTAATATCAACCCATTTTTCGGAGTATTCTATTCTCGTTTAGGTGAAGTAGCCAGCCGAAGTATGTTTGATAAATTGAATGAGCGTAATGATCCGCGTATCAGACGTTGCTATGTGGAGGCTAACAGCCAAACGATGATTGCTTCTAAGGATGATCCATTATTGAATCTTGCTCATAATGGTGATTTAGTGCAAAGTCAGTTAGAATATACTGTTTCCATGTTCTGTGCAGCTCAAACCGCTCCGACTCACATCTTAAGTTATCATGAGGTATTGTTCTTGAAGGCAGAGGCTTTGTGTCGTTTAAATCGTAAGGATGAGGCAAAAGCAGTGTTGAAAGAGGCTGTTGTCGCAGGTATGGCTAATATGGAGGTTAATATCAAGTCTGCCCTCGCTTCTGATTATTGGGGAGGTTTCTTGAATGTAACAAACGAGGTGACACCGGAGGAGGCCGCTTCTTACTTTGATGAGAATGTCGTTCCCTTATTCGATGCTAATCCTTTGAAAGAGACGATGATTCAGAAATATATTTCTTTCTGGAACGCAGATGGAGAGTCTACCGAGTGCTATAATGACGTACGTCGTTTGAAGAGCTTGGGTGAGGATATTTATGGCTTGCAAAATCCGGGTAAGTTCCCGTTAAGATGTCCGTATGGTAATGATGATACTACGACTAATCCTAATATACAAGCTGCTTATGGTGATGGTCAGTATGTGTTTACCGAAAACGTATGGTGGGCTGGCGGAACTCGCTAATCAATATATAAAAGCATAACGAGTGACAACATTCAAAAAAGGGGAAGAATATCTTAATGATATTTTTCTCCTTTCTTATAAATCCACATTCTAGCCGAACTTCAATCGTGTCTCAATCTTCTCAAGATCGCGGACAATCGTCATATCCATGATATTGCTATAGATTTCGGTAGTACGAACACTTTTATGCCCTAACAACTTTTGTACCGTAGTTATATTCGCTCCATTATATAATAATAAGGTAGCATTTGTATGCCGAGCCGTATGAAAAGATACCTTCTTATCAATACTTGCCAATTGGCTGATTCGGCGTAATTGCTTATTCACGTTTGAATTAGAGGATAAGGGAACACCAAACAGGGTTCTCGGCGCATTCTTATATCGCTCATAGATAGGTAAAGATTTACCCTCGAACAAGAGGAATAGCGGCAAACGGACACTCACATCTGTCTTCACCGATGAATAAACCAGCCAAACCTTATCATCAATAATCAAAAAGTTCTCTTTCGTTATACTTACTATGTCTGAGAAACGTAATCCCGTGTAGCAACTAAATAAAAACATATCCAGACACCGGCGCAATGTACGCTGCCCATCCAGCTTTAAGTTTTCCAAACGACCTAACTCCTCAGGCGTTAAATGAGTACGCTTACTCTCTTGATATTTAATCTTATATTTCCGAAATGGATATTTGTGCAACTCGAACAACTCCTTATTAATCGCCAAGTTGATATATCGTTTCAAATGCTTCATATGTTTAGCGATCGTATTTCGATGATACTCCTGCTTCAATAAGAAATATTCAAAATCGCATAAGAAATTGAAATTAATATCCTTAAACAGAACGTCCTTTTTATATAAGGATAGAACATGCAAAGTGGACAAATGGTTTTTTAATGTCGATTCTTTCAAATTACTATGTAAAATCTCCTCACGCATGAAAACAAGAAAAGAGGAAGACGTAGATGTCGAAGAAGCCTCCTCACGCAGATCCTTCAACGAAAAACCGTTATTCGCTTGTCTCTTCTCCAGCTCATCTCTCTCCAACTCCATAACATAGTTCTGAAGATACAGGTTTAACGCATCCATATTCGGATGATTCTTTATGGAACGTCTCTTGTTGTCCCATTGACAAGGTTTCACATAAACCTTCGTTGAAAAATACCTCTTTTGCCTATTCAAATAGGCCTCTACTTGAATCAAAGCTTTTCCTTCCGCATTCAATTGCTTTTTTCGATTAAACACTAAGTTGTAAATTACTTTTTCCATGATACATTTATATATTATCTGATTGTAAACACGAAGGAACAATAATAAGTTCTTTGTAGCACAATCTACAAACTAAAAGTTTGTTATCACGGATTACCTACTAATAAAAAACCATATATCCAAGTAAATAAAAAGGGCCTACCAAATACATGGCAGGCCTCTCCTACTTTTCGAGATATTAAATCATATCAATAATCTTCACCTTCCCAACCTGTTTTACGGAATCCCTTAACCGTCATCGACTTTCCATTTTGAGTCAAGGTAAATTCAATGGCATCCACTTTTGTATTGGCTTGAGTAGTATAACCATCCACAATTACTTTACCAGAGATATTGAAGGTTACAGTAGAATTTATACCATCATCCGCATGGAGCAGATTAGCGATACCATCCCCATCAAAAGATTTAGAAGTGACATCGCAATGAATCTTGCCACGTACTCCCCAGTCGTTTGTGGCAACACTCATTTTTATCCACATCTTATCCGTGGCATCATCAGTCGTATTGTAAGTATTGCAGGTCACACCTTCCGCCAAGACACCACCATCCTCACCTGTAACATTAACTACCCATTCGCCACATAAAGGGTAAATAGCCGTGTATTCTATCTCGTAATCACCATAAGTCTCACAAGAAGAAAAGGTGACCAACGCCAATAAGATAACCAGTAATTTATTTATCTGTTTCATATTCAAAAAGCTTTTCTGATTAATATACATTTATAACACCCATTTATTTATGCCACCATTGTTTTTCCGCTAACGGAACTACCGCCGGAGTATTAGGGTTATAGTCTGAAGATGACTTCGGATACAATAAACGACGAGGATATTCACCCGGAGCCAACGCAGAACCAATGCAAGGAGTCAACTGCCCCCAAATATATCCTTCCTCATCCACATGCTTTGTCCCTAAAACAGGAATACCGGTACGATTGATATCAAACCATGCGTCCCATGCTTGACAACGAGTGGAAGCGATCCACTTCTGGGTCAAAATAGAGGTAAGCATTGAATTTTGGTCCGTACTATCGAAAGCATAAGGAGCACCTTCCGAAACAAACTCGGCAGCAGAATACCCCCAACGTTCAAACGCATAATTCACACCTTGCTCATAAGCCACTTTCGCTTTAGCCACATCATTCAAACGAGCGTAAGCTTCCGCTTGCAGGAACGCTACCTCAGCAGCAGACATAAAATAAACAGGATCTGTAGGACCTAGCTTAGCCACAGAGATCATACGAGTTGTTACCGCTACCGAGTTTGGGCGGTCACCATACTTCAAAGCTGTTGTCTCGCCGGAGCCATCCGTATTAGGTGAATAAAAATCATTTAAACGAGGATCCTCATATTTTTTCAAATAATCGCAAACCGTAGCGCACGCACGAATATTTACAGTTGAATTCAATTTACGACGGTCATTCTCATACAATGGATTTGATTTATTTTCCAAATCTTGAAAACAGTCCATCTTAGCGTCTACACTCAGCAAATCTCCTTCGTCGAGCAATGCCTTGATAGCAGCTTTATTCGTATCGAAATCACGCATCAACAATTTTAGCTTTAAACTCTTCGCAAATTGAATCCACTTATTCACGTCACCAGCGAACACCAAGTCTTGTTTTGTAACCGAAGGCAAACCACCTGCGGTAGCTTCCGCTTTTTTAGCGATAATCTCGTCCAACATCGCTAATAATCCCGGATAAACCACAGTCTTACTGTCATCATATTTCGGTGTAGTATTCTCATTCCCAAGAATAGCTTCTGTAAAAGGAATAGAGCCATAAGAGTCCACTAGGATATGATACATAAAGGCAGTCATAGTCTTACCCATTACCCAATAATTCCATTCTTGAGCCGATTCAGAGCTTTTGATAACCAAATCCAAGTCTGGCAGTGCTATTGAATAAGGTATAGACCACAAACGAGAATCGGATGCGTTAGTTATCGTATAGTTAACCAATGTATTATACTGGTTGGATGTATGTCCCTGCGTACATTGCTGAGACCACATGCTACCATATAATTCGTAAGTACCACCTACAATACTTGCTACTCCTGCGATACCAGAAGGAAGCAAAGTAGAAGAAGAGGCTTCCGTTGGATATTCCGGATTCTGGTTAATATCCAAATAATCGGAACAAGCTGTAGTCGCCATCAACAAGCAGCTAACCAGTCCTGTATATATTAAATTGTTTCTTTTCATACTATCTTTACTTTTTAAAGTTACTTATTATAATACAACTTTAATACCACCACCAAACGTACGGTTTGTCGGAGCCGCACCAAATTCACCAATTTCAGACAAGATGTCATTACCATAATTCGTACCTTCCGGATCTACGTAGTTGTTCTTTTTCGGGGTCCACATAAATAAATTACGTCCGATCAAACTAACTTGAACCATAGAGAATGGGGTTTGTTTCAACCATGCTTTCGGCAAAGAGTAAGAAAGTGTAATCTCTCTTAATTTCAAGTAATCTTTAGGTAAAATCCAATTTCTATACTGAGCGTAGTTGGAGGCGTTATTATAGTAGGTATTAACAGCGCTAGAAGCACCTCCCCAATGTACGATAGGTATATCATTCTCTACGTATTGACCATTTACGACTTTCACGGAATTAGGAACCACAAATGGTTCACGATTATTAAACACCGTATAAGTAGAGTTTCCGGCAAATGTAAGCAATTGAGAGGTATATGAATAGAACTCACCGCCATTACGCCAATCTAATACCGCTGATAAAGTAATCCCTTTCCATGTGAAATGCGTATTAAAGCCCATCAAGAAATTAGGTGTAGACGTTCCTACGATCTCTTTCTTGCTAGCATCAATTGTCGGCATACCGTTATTATCAACGATCACCTTACCATCATCAGTCGTGGCCAAAGCCGGAACCTTGAAAACGCCCAAAGGCTGACCTACTTCCGCAACGAAATCCACTTGATAGGAACTTGTCAATTTATACTCAGTTACATCATCCCATAACTCTTTCACCTCACTCCAGTTCTTACTGAAAGTAAAACCTAATCCCCACTCGAAATCTTTCGTACGAACAGGAATGCCATTCACTGCCAACTCGACACCTTGATTCGCAATCTTACCTACGTTGCGGGTCATAGACGTATAGCGAGACTCCGGAGCCAGACTAGCAGATATTATCTGATCTTTCGTACTCTTATTATAATAAGCAGCATCAATATCCAAGCGATTGTTAAACAGATGCGTTGTTAAACCGAACTCCCATTCTGTCGTGATCTCCGGACGAAGATCCATACTCGGCAAACGATTATACTCTGTCAAGCCTAATGTATTATTAATAGGTAAATATAAATCTCCAAAACCTAAACTGATTTGAGTCGGTGTAAAATAACTGCTAGTACGGTAAATCGGAGCATCGTTACCAGTCTGTCCCCAAGCTGCACGAACCTTCAAGAAATTCAGATAATCAGATTTCAAATCCTCAAACATATCCGTGATGATCAATGAAGTATTCACGCCACCATAGAAAAAGCTATTATTTCCTTGAGGTAAAGTAGATGACCAGTCGTTACGAATAGAAGCATTCACAAACCAGAAATTCTTGTAACCAAACTCACCTTGAGCGAACAAACCAACCAAACGGCGTCTATCAGAGTAAGTCGTAGTCATGGGCTTATCAACACCATTCGCTAAGTTAAACCATCCCGGTTGCTCCAAACCATACAGATAAGATTTCAAATAAGAACTCGTTTGTTGATTCAAGTTCCATCCAATCATACCATTCAAAGCGATATCCTCACCGATTTTATAATCCGCATTTAAGAAAGCGGTCGCATCAATTTGCTCCACCTTGTCACGACGTTCCGTATAAGTACCGGGCTGCTGCTTCTTACCACCTAATTCACTCCAAGACCCTGAAGCGAAAGTCACTTTTTCATTCCATCTCTTTTGAGTAGCGTTCGTAAAGTCACCACCTAAACGTCCAACCGCCTTCAAACCTTTCATAATCTCAAAAGCAAGCTCGATCTTACCATAGACACGGTCATCTTGATACTTATTACGATTATGATCTAACACCCAATATGGATTCTCCGCATAAGCTGTATAGAAGTTATCCGTATTAAAATAAGGATTCGTATAATCTTTCATTGAGCTAATATCTACATCCACGGCATGTTGCAAAATCTCAGAAAACATCGTTGCACCATCATCTCCTTGGCCAGCAGCAGCTTGTGTGATATCTTTACGGACATAGTTCAAGTTTAATTCCGCAGAAAAACGTTTATATTTCATATTACCTCTTAACGAGATTGTATTACGAGCATATGAATCAGCGTCACCCGGTAATACACCGTCAGACTTCACATTACCATAGGAGGCAACAAAACCAAGTTTATCATTACCCATACGAATCGAGACGTTATTATTCGTCTCAAAACCAGTTTCATAAAAATCACGAAGATTGTTCTTTACATACGAGAAAGGCTTAGAAAGCGGAGTTAATAAACCTTCTGAGCCGTCTGAGTAAGGTCCCCAGATATGATCACGACCATCCAAAACCGGTCCCCAAGAACCATTCTCCATAGGTCCGAAAGATCCCCATCCTTGTCCGAAACGATCTTGTGTTTGAGGAACACGCAATACGCTAGATCCCATAAATGAGCCATCGTACGTAACAGAAAGCCTCTCAGCCCCAGCCCGTTTTGTTGTCACCATGATAACACCATTAGCAGCCCGGCTACCATAAAGGGCAGTAGCGGAAGCACCCTTCAAGACTGTTACAGACTCAACATCCTCTGGGTTAATGTCATTAGCTTGGTTACCAAAATCCACGGAGTTAGAGAAAGAATCCTCACCTTGGAAATCATTCATAATAGGCACACCATCCACCACATACAAAGGTTGATTAGCACTGAAAGAACTGATACCACGCACGATTACTTTCTGAGAAGAGCCTGTAGCACCACCGCTAGTAATATTCAAACCCGCAACCTTACCAGTCAAACCTGACATCACTGATCCAGACTTAGCGGCATTCAAATCTTCACTCTTCACAGTAGAGGCTGCATAGCCCAACGCCTTTTCCTGCTTTTTCATACCAATCGCAGTTACGACAACCTCCTCAAGATTCTGGGTACCAGACTGAAGGACTACCCTCAACACATCTTGTACCGGAACCTCACGAGCAATCATACCCACATAAGAAATTACCAGAGTCTTCGCGGAACCTATGAATAATAGGTTATTTTTTATTATTACTTAGTTTTCGCGGAACCTTGTCATTGCTTGTGATTATTCAGTAACGCTCAAGAAATAACTTGTTACAATTTTCATGCGATCATTTCTTTGCGGATCGGATTGCGAGAAGGCATTGGCTACTTATGCGTAAATAATTGAAAATAAGCGAATAATAATAACGACTATCGGCTACTCAAGTGAATAACTAACGGCTATACCTAGCCGCTAACTAACAGCTCGGGAAGTGAATAACTAATCACTTGAAAAGCCTTTCCTAGGTCTTTGGGTGTTGTAGAACTTATGACTTATATCGGAGCCGTCCTAAGTTATTTTTTAATGCATACCTAATATATATTCCTATTTTTCAAAATGTTAAAAATATGGTTCTTTGTTGATGATCTAAGCTGTAATATTTGGTGTACATATTACGGCATTTAAATTGTGGTTGAAAAAGTCTCCATATTTTCTACCCATTAGCCTTTTCTTGTTGTTTTATTGAAATTTTTTAATTATTTATTTGTTATAATAAATTTATTGTTACATTTGCATTCATACGACCCTTAAAATATAAGTCTTTGAATATCTATTGCGAATATATTATATAAGTTAAACAAAAAAAGAGTGTGTCTATGAACAAGTTGACTTATCTTTTACTTTGCCTAGTTTTAGGCATTGGATTGGCCACAGCTCAGACGAGGAAAGTAACAGGTACTGTTATTTCCGCCGAAGACAGTGAACCGATTATTGGTGCGTCTGTAATAGTCAAGGGTACTACTACAGGTACAGTAACGGATTTTGATGGTGTGTTCAGTTTGGATGTACCAAGTTCCGCGAAGACTCTGGTATTTTCATACGTCGGAATGGTTGCGAAAGAAGCTCCAATCCAAGATGTAATGAAAGTTGTTTTGAATACGGCGGCGACAGAGCTGGATGAAGTTATGGTTGTCGCTTATGGTACGGCGAAAAAATCATCTTTCACGGGATCCGCTAAAGCGGTAAACGCAGAAGATATCGTAGCTGGCTCCAAAGAGTCCTTGGATAAGGCTCTTTCTGGAAAGATGTCCGGTGTTCGCGTAACCTCCAACACTGGTGATCCAGGAGCTCCCGGTGATATCAATATCCGTGGTGTCGGCTCTATCAGCGCAGCCAAGTCTCCTCTATATGTCGTGGATGGCGTGCCTGTAAAATCAGACTCGGATATGGCATACTACGGGAAACAGTCCAGTTTGCTAAGCTCCTTGAACCCTGATGATATTGAGAGCATGACGGTGTTGAAAGATGCCGCAGCAGCTTCCTTGTACGGCTCTCGTGCAGCGAATGGCGTTATCATCATTACGACCAAGTTCGAACGGGAGCAATATGGCTGTAAAACAGTACGAGACAATGAATGCCTCCGAATTGCTCCTGTACGGAAAAGAAGCGATTTCCAATTATTATATCCTAAACGGACTCGCTGGCAACCGTGATCAAGCATACGCCTTGATTGACAAGGAAGGCGACATGGAAGCATTCTTCAACGACCCATCGGGTAACACGGATACCAATTGGCGTGATGAGGTTTACCGTACAGCCTTGACGCATAACCATCAATTATCCGTAAACGGAGGTAACGACCGTACACAATTCTATGTAGGTCTTGGTTATAATAATGCGGAAGGTATCGTAATCGGTAGCGATTTCGAACGTTTCTCCGGTCGTATCAATTTAGATCATCAAGTAAATAATTGGTTGACTATCGGTGTTAAGCAAATGATCGCATTCACTACCCAAAATGGTTTCCGTGATCAGCAAAATCAAGATCAAGGTATCGGTACTGCTTCTCCACTGAGCTTGGTGTACTCCTCAGACCCGACGGCTCCCGTAAAGAATCCGGACGGTACATACAACGCCGACTCAAACTGGGGTGCCGCTTCCAATCCGCATCTAATGTTGGGCAAGGAACAATGGATTAAATCCCGTGTAATGCGTAGTATGTCTAACATTGATTTAGGCGTAAAATTCTCCAAGCAATTATCGTTCAAGACGATTTTTGGTTACGACTATATCGATACGAAACACTTTGAGTATTGGTCTCCCAACAGCGTGGACGGTAAGGCCGTAGGCGGCTTGGGATCTCGCTATACTTACGAGAACCGCAATTTAACAAGTTCTTCCACGTTACGCTACGCTAATACATGGAACGATGTTCATAATTTTGACATCCTAGGTGGTTTCGAGGTAACAGAAGACGAACTGACAGCCATCTATACTACGGCAAAACAATACTCAACCGACAAGTTACCGGAATTAGGAAACGGACAACCAGATGGCGCATCCAGCGAAGTATTTGGCTCCGGAATCGTATCCTACTTGGCTACCGGCAACTATAATTACGACAATAAATACTATCTGTCTGCCAGTTTCCGTCGGGATGGTTCTTCTCGCTTGGGAACCGATAATCGCTGGGCGAATTTCTGGTCCGTATCTGGCGCATGGCGCATCAGTGGCGAGAATTTCCTTAAAGACAATGAATTGTTCTCTGATCTAAAAGTTCGCTTCTCTTACGGTACAAATGGAAACTTGCCGGGCTCATATTACGCGAACCAAGCGTTATATGCGTTCTCTGGTGGTTATGGCCCCTCTTCCGCCATCTATTGGAATCAAGCAGGAAATGAGGAATTAGGTTGGGAGAAGTCCAAAAACATGAATGTGGGTTTTGACTGGAACTTATTCAACCGAGTAAATCTGACAGTAGAATATTACAACAAAACAACGACCGACCTGTTATTCGAGATCCCGACTTCTATCGTCACAGGTTTTGAGAAAAACTGGCAAAACCTTGGTAAGCTACGCAATAGCGGTATCGAGATAGAGGTAAATTCCCAAAACATCAAGAATCAGCACTTCTCATGGGACACGAATTTCAACCTTACATTCCAGAAGGCGACGATCAAGGAATTGCCGAACCATAACGACATCGAATATGGAGACGGCGATATGTATCTGCACCGAGAGGGAGAATCCATGTATACTTTCTATCTGCCGGAATGGAAAGGCGTGAATCCGGATACAGGACTAGGAGAATTCTGGAAAGATCCAAACGATCATAGCAAAGGAGTAGTGAACAAGTACGATGAGGCTGAAAAAGGAATCGTAGGCAAAGCCATTCCCGACGTAACGGGAGGTTTGACAAACACGTTCCGGTTATATGATTTCGATCTTTCATTCTTGATTACCTATCAATTTGGTGGCGATATATTCGATTATCCGAACTACTTCTTCCATCATGACGGATTCCGTTTAGGTTCATTCAACCTAGAAAAGAGCGTAGCGGGTAATTATTGGATGAACCCGGGCGACAACGCCTTATACCCGAAGCCTATCTACCAGAATCCATATCGCTCGGATCGCTTCTCCAGTCGTACCATCGTATCTTCTGACAATATCCGTATGCGTGAAATCACCTTGGGATACAATGTACCGGTATTGAAAAACATATTCAGTAATCTGCGTGTGTACTTCCGTGCGAATAATCCGTTCATGATCTGGGCAAAGACAAAAGGCATCGACCCGGATGTTCCCTTGAATGGTTATCGCCAGGTAGATACCCCGGTCTCTAAAAGCTTTGTCTTTGGTGTAAACATCACATTATAATTTATTAAAATAGAATCTATATGAAAAAGATATATTTAGTAGGTCTAGCGTTCGCCTTATTAACGGCCTCCTGCGATGATGTCCTAGAAAAGACATCATCTACCCAATTACCTACGATAGACGCAATCTCTTCCGTAGCCGATTTGACAAATGCCGTGAATGGCGTATACGAGCAACAGGCTACAGAGGTAGGCTCGTATGGAGCGGAATTCACATTGCTGGCCGATTTACGAAGTGGGGATTTCCAATCTATCTCCACGGTGAATCATGCCGGCCCCATGTATCGTTACCAAACAGGTAAAAACGATGAGATGGTTTATAGTTTCTATAAATTATTCTACAATAGTCTAGCTCGCCTTAATAATGTATTAGCCGCCGCCGAGAATCTTGAAGGTGCGGATGTAGACATATTGAAAGGAGAACTATACGCTATGCGCGCCTTGTATCATTTCGATTTAGCCAGAGTATTCGCTAAATTACCATCAACAACAGATATGAACGATCTGGGCATCGTACTCTCCACAGAGGTTTATCCCACGGATTATATCGGGACCCGGGCAACCTTACAGCAGACATACGACCAGATATTGAAAGATATCGAGACCGCATTGCCTCTTTTGAGTAAAGATAAACAAACCGGACACATCAATTATTGGGGGGCTTTAGCGATCCGCGCACGCGCTTACCTTTACTTAGAAAAGAATAAAGAGGCACTGGCTGACTGTAAGGAGATTATCGCTTCCTCTCCTTATAAGTTATACACACGGGATGAATATATAGGCGCATGGGATAAGGAAGGAACGAACGAGGCTATATTCGAGATCTTAGTTACCCCAAATTATAACGCGCAACGTAACTCTATCGGTTATTTTACACATGCCTCCGGCTACGGTGAATGTGCCGCTACTGAATCTTTCCTGGAAGAGCTGGCTAAGCATCCGGGAGATATCCGTACGGAATTATTCGCAAAAGAGACCGATAATGGCTATGACGGGACCTATCCGCAAAAGTATAAGGGACGTGACGGGCAAATCTATGTAAACAATCCAAAGGTCGTGCGCCTTTCCGAAGTTTACCTAATAGCGGCCGAGGCCGCACTAAAAGCAGGGGATACCTCCGCGGCCGCCGGATATATGAATACGTTACGCAAGAATCGTATTGAGAATTATACCGATGTCGCTTCTATCACGTTGGATGATATCTTACTGGAAAGACGCCTAGAATTATTCACGGAAGGACATACCGCTTGGGACGCTTGGCGTAACGGCAAGTCTGTCAACAATAAATTCGTAGGTGAGGTTAAGCCGGGCGATTACCGTACGATCATGGCAATTCCTATCGGAGAAATCACCGTATCAAGAGGTCAGTTGATACAGAACCCAGGATATTAATCCTTTATCCATAAGTATTTATTGATTTTAGAGGATGTGCCACTTCACCACGGCACATCCTCTTTTTCTTTGTACGCTCACGAGTGCTTCACTAGCTCGAACCGCTTGTCTACACAAGCAGGTAATTCATGCGGGTAATGGGTTACGTAAATCAAGGTTTTTCCCGGGCGATCGCAGAATTGCTCGATAATAGCAGCCGCCTTTTTCTTATTGCTCACATCCAGACCGTGGAGAGGCTCATCTAATATAATTAAATCGGGATCTTTCACGAAAGCTCTCGCTAATAAAGCCAAACGTTGTTCTCCCGATGATAAGGTCAAGAATAAACGGTCTTTCAAATGTTCGATGCCAAAAACTTTCATCCACTCCAAGGCTACCGTTTCTTGCTCCGCATTACACTTACGAAACAAGCCGATCGAATCGAAAAAGCCGGAACCGACAATATTCAAGGTAGGGACATTCTCCTTATAATATAAGTGCATCTCCGGCGATACATATCCGATACGCTTCTTGATATCCCAAATACTTTCCCCGGAACCTCTCTTTCTATCAAACAAATACAACGTATTCGCATACGACTGGGGATTATCCGCGTAAACCAAACTCAGCAAGGTAGATTTACCAGCGCCATTCGGACCGAATAACACCCACTTCTCCCCGTTCTTGATTTCCCAATCCAAATCTTTCAAGATCGTACGGCTACCATAGCGTATTTTCACATGCTCCATGCGTAAAGTCACCTCATGTAAAGAGGCTATCTTGTTCATATCCACAGGTAAACGAACCTTACCAACTTCCTCGCATGCATGAATGCCTTCCGTTGGAAAAAGACGGGCGATTAATTCCGTATCCGACATAAACTCCTCTCGAGTCAGCGGAGGCAGGCAAGTACGATCATGGATAGGCAATACATGCGTGATCATTGCCTGTATGTCATTGGGGTTAGATAATAACAAGACAACTTGAACGCCATTCAATTTTGTCATTTGCCCCAGCATCTCTACCAATAAATCCCGGGATGGAGCGTCTAAGCCGATAAAAGGATTATCCAAGATCAAGACACGAGGACGGCTAAGCAACGTCCGGACAATCAAGAATTTTCGTAATTCACCACTTGATAAGAAGATCAACCGCTTAGGCAATAAATCCTCTATACCGAAAAGAGTCAATATCTTCGCTAAATTATCAGAGCCGGCATATTCCTTCAACAATTCCTCGACAATAGGCATCTCCTCCGTCTCTGTCGAATGCCAACGCTGTTGGTAATAAGAATTCCGGCAATCCGCCAACGAATAAATATCCTTAAACGCTATGCTCTTGATAAAGTCACTCACCTTACCATCCCCGGAGAACACGACCTCACCTTCCTTAAAAGCGAATTTACGCTGCATAATATCCGCTATCAAGGTTTTACCAGCGCCATTCGGACCGATTACAGCCCATTGCTGTCCTTCATCAATTCTCCAATTCACGGGTGCCGTAAACCGCAATTCCGGCAAACGAGTAACGATATTCTTAATATCGACCACCATCATTCCTTCTTTTTCCATCTTTTTTCTAAATAAGCCGGACAAAGATACATAGTTTATTAAAAAATGACAGCATAATGACAAAAAAAGGGGCCACTCATCACGAGCAGCCCCTCTATAGTATACAGGCACTTGGTATGTCTATGTTAACTAGTAGTTAATGAACGCCTGTACGTGTATCCCACCACATTTGTTTACCCCACAAATTATCCACGACTTCCGCATCGAAGGGAGCACAATTCGCATTGTTCAAATTACGTTCCTTATCAGGATACGGAGAGCGGAATGGAGGTACGTTATGATTAGAATAGTTTGCCGGACGGCCCGGAGCCGGATACAAGTTGTCTGGCA
>OJMM01000976.1_pt1 | contig 17878 bp, 15 predicted proteins | sample 1597231 | NCBI WGS metagenome assembly OJMM01 (sample SAMEA2452128, study PRJEB22498) | human gut metagenome | reverse complement strand
TTGATGCACTACTTTTACGATGTCGGGATACTTTGCCGCATAGCTGTCTGCAATTACGCCCGTGTCATCCTTGCTTCCGTCATCGATGATGATAATCTCCATGCGGTCTCCACCGACAAGGAGGCTTTCGATACTTTTGGAGATGTAGTCTGCCGAATTGTAACAGGGAACCGTTACTGTAAGTAACTTCATTTCCGTTACCTCCAAAAAAAGAGTATTTGTAGTAATTATACTATATAAAGAGTATTTATAGTAATTATACTATATATTGTAATCCGTGTAAACGATTTTTATTTAATTATTCACTTTTGTTTACAATTTGTGGACAAAAAAGCAACACTTTGCACACTTTATTAGCGCATACATATCGCTTCATACGGCAAAAATCCGCTTCGTTTTGCACGTCGGAAACGCTCTTTTATTAGGTTTCACTCCGTTTTTCCATAATGTTCAACGTCTTGCGCCAATACAAAACGTCGACAAAAAATGCATACGTAGTAAGAAAAACAGGACCGTTGCGTTTAGCAGCAGTCCTGTAGAGTCAACCGTTACTCTTTTTTGCCTTTGTTTTTCTTGGCCTCCTTTTCACGGAGTTTGGCAAGTTCCGTTTCGTAATCCAAGCCTTTCTTGTCACAACGCAATTTAAGCTCAACAAGCTTTGCTTCTTCTGCAATGCGATCGGCTTCTTCCTGTTCGAGGCGCAGTCTTTCTTCGGGATCTACCCAAACGCCGCCTGCGGCTTCTACTTCGGCTTTTTGACGAGCGATAATCTTTTCATGGTCTTCTTTGCTGAATTTTTCAACCGTGAAGAACAACATCATTACCACAAGTATTGCGTACAAAATACCTTCAACCCAAATGTAGCAGAAGTTGCTCATTGCTTGGTTAGCGCCGGAGTTGGTAATCGCATTGAACAAACCTTGTACCAACGGTGATGCGGCAATCATAATAGACGCATAAATACTCATTGTAAGTCCGTCGCAACGGAAACCGTTTCTTGCTTCACTGTGGTCGAGCGCGTCGCTGATCATTGCAAGCATCATATAGCAACCGGGAGCAGCGCCGAGATACTTGAAGAAAATGCCGATAGCAAGCAGTACAACGTTATCTTTGAATATCCAACACATCAAGTTACCGAGGACGTTGATTGTCAGTCCGCCGATAACAACGGGGCGTTTACCGAACTTGTTAGACAGCGGCCATACAAATGCCACGGCAACAGTCATGGGCACCGAACCGAGAATGGTAATAAGCGATTGCACCGCACCTTCGGCTTTTTCCGTACCCATAAGCTTTGCAATAGCTTGCGCAAACGGAGCGCTTTCAAAGTCCTTTGCGTAGTAAGCAAGGGCAAAGTTTTTCATCGTGCCTGCAAACTGGAACAAGAAACAGAACACGAGTACAATCCACCAAAACTTATCATTGGCAACTGCTTTGAATTGTTGTCCGATAGTAACCTTTTTAACTTCTTGCGTTTCGGATGTCTGGGATGTGGCGACTGCGTTAGCGCTTGTCAGTTCGGTGCAATCCAGATCAATCCAGAGACAGGCTTGCCGGAAGTTGACGAAGATAAGTGCATCGGTTGTGGCGCTTGTGCAAAAGCCTGTCCGCGCCATGTCATAGAACTTCGCAAGAAAGGACCTAAGGGACGCCGTGTTTATGTGCGTTGCGTAAACAAAGACAAAGGTGCCGCCGCTATGAAAGCTTGCAAAGCTGCTTGTATCGGTTGTGGCAAGTGCTTGAAGGAATGTAAGTTCGAAGCAATTACTGTCGAGAATAATTTGAGTTATATTGATCCGGACAAATGCCGTATGTGCCGTAAGTGTGAGGCTGCTTGTCCTACAGGAGCTATCGTTGCCGTTAACTTCCCTCCTCGCAAGCCTAAGGCTGAGTCTGGTGTTGAGGTTGCTACTGCAGCTAAAAATGGTTCAGAAAATAAAGAGGAGGCATAAGAAATGAAGTTGAGAACTTTTAGAATAGGTGGTATTCACCCAGAGGAAAACAAAATAACGGCAGAGGTGGCGACAAAGGTGGCTGCTCTCCCAACACAGGCGATATTCCCATTGTCGCAGCACATAGGAGCTCCTGCCAAGCCTGTTGTGGCAAAAGGCGACAAGGTGAAGGTAGGTACTTTGTTGGCCGAAGCCGGCGGATTCGTATCAGCTCCTATTTATTCATCTGTTTCGGGTACAGTACTCAAAATTGATAATGCGGTAGATGCTACAGGCTATCGCAAACCATGTATCATCGTCAAGGTGGAAGGAGATGAGTGGGAAGAGTCTATAGACAGATCTGACAAACTTGAGACTGTTGCGGCTCATCCTGAACTGACGCCGGAAGAAATCGTAAACCGTATCAAGGTGGCAGGTGTTACAGGTATGGGTGGCGCAGGCTTCCCTACATTCATCAAGCTTTGTCCTCCTCCTGGAGCAAAGGCAGAGTGTGTGATCATCAACGGAGTGGAATGTGAGCCTTATATCACTTCTGACTATCGACTGATGATGGAACATGCGGATGAGATTCTCGTTGGTCTTGACCTGCTCATGAAGGCAGCTAAAGTGGATAAGGGTTACATCGGAATTGAGGATAATAAGCCTGAGGCTATCCGCCTGCTGGAAGAAAAGACAGCCAACAATCCTAATGTGGAGATTGTGCCTTTGGCAAAGAAGTATCCGCAGGGTGGTGAGAAGCAGCTTGTTGACGCAGTTATTCGCCGTCAGGTTCCTGCGCCTCCTGCTATTCCTGTCAACGTGGGTGCCATCGTTCAGAACGTTGGAACTGCTTTTGCCGTATATCAGGCTGTGATGAAAAACAAACCGTTGTTTGAACGCTACACTACTGTGACAGGTAAGAAAGTGGCTAAACCTGGCAACTTCCTCGTAAGAATGGGTACTCCGATGAAAGAACTTATCGATTTTTGTGGCGGAATGCCAGAGGGTGACAACAAAGTCCTTGCCGGTGGACCAATGATGGGTAAGGCTTTGACTTCTACTGAAGTACCTGTCTGCAAGGGAACTAACAGTATAACAATCTTGACCGATTCTGACGCACGCCGCAAAAAGCCACAGGCTTGTATTCGTTGTGCAAAATGTGTCAGCGTATGTCCTATGGGACTGGAACCATTCCTTTTGGCTACGGCAAGCTCTATGCATAATTGGGAGAAAGTGGAACAGGAAGACATTACCTCTTGTATAGAATGTGGCTCCTGTCAATTCACTTGCCCTGCCCACAGACCTCTTCTTGACAATATCCGTCTTGGAAAGACTACTGTGATGGGAATCATCAGAGCAAGGAATGCAAAGAAGTAATTAAGGTAATAACAGTTGTATACTCTTGGGAAGTCAAATATTGGTCAGGTCCGAAATCCTACAGTATGATTCCTGTTCTTGATAAAGCAGAGGAACTTGACCCTTTGGATTCCCAGCAGAGTTTAAGCTAACAATCAAATAATAAAATGAGTAATTTAATAGTATCATTATCGCCGCATGCCCATGGTACGGATAGTGTGGAGCGCAATATGTACGGAGTCATATTGGCTTTGGTACCTGCTCTTCTCGTGTCTTTCTTCTATTTCGGCATCGGCTCTGCAATAGTATGCTTGACAAGCGTAGCTGCATGTATGTTCTTTGAGTGGGCAATAACAAAGTATCTGCTCAAGAAAGAGTCCACGGTTCTTGACGGATCAGCCATACTTACAGGTCTGCTGCTTGGATTCAACCTTCCTTCAAACCTTCCGGTATGGATAGTTCTCATAGGTGCGCTCGTAGCCATAGGAGTAGGAAAGATGACTTTCGGCGGTCTGGGCTGTAATCCTTTCAACCCGGCATTGGTTGGCCGTTGCTTCCTTTTGGTTTCATTTCCGGTAGAGATGACGTCATGGCCTGTAGCAGGTCAGCTCCTTAAGTATACGGATGCAACCACAGCTGCCACTCCTCTCAGTGTGATGAAGAATGCGATAAAGACCGGAGATGCCTCTTGTCTCAACCAACTTCCAGATTCCATGTCTATGCTGCTTGGAAATCCGGGACTGAACAACGGAGCAGGTACGGTAGGAGAGGTTTGTGCTTTGGCATTGCTCCTAGGTCTTGCTTTCATGCTTTGGAAGAAGATCATCACTTGGCATATTCCTGTCAGCATCATTGCTACGGTCTTTGTGTTCAGCGGTATTCTCCATTTGGCAAACCCTGTTTATGCATCTCCTGTAGCCGAGCTTCTCAGCGGTGGTCTTATGTTGGGTGCCATCTTCATGGCTACTGACTATGTTACCTCTCCAATGACTTATAAAGGTCAATTGATTTATGGTGTGGCAATCGGTTTCCTTACCGTTGTTATCCGTAACTGGGGAGCATATCCTGAGGGTATGTCGTTTGCTATCTTGATAATGAACGCATTCACTCCACTTATCAACGCTTATATTAAGCCAAAACGTTTTGGTGAGGTAATAAAGAAGGAGGATAAATAGTATGAAGAAATTAGAATCATCAATTACGAACATGGTAATTGTTCTTGTTGGAGTGGCGCTTATAACAGGTGCAATTCTTGCATATGTCAACCATATCACCACGGGTCCTATCAAGGAACAGGCAGAGAAGACTCTGACCGACGGTATCAAAAAAGTGATGGGTGGCGGAGAAATTACCGTAACGGGAAGTGACCCTTATAGTCAGACAGTTGACGGAAAGGAGCTCACTTACGTCATACATAAGGTGAACGATGCTCAGGGTAAGGATTTGGGAGCAGCAGTCGAGACTACTACTGTCGGTTTCGGTGGAGACTTGAAAGTGTTGGTAGGATTTGACTCCAATGGCAACATCCTTGGCTACACAATTCTGCAGACTGCCGAGACTCCTGGACTCGGTGCAAAGGCTGAGACGTGGTTTCAGAAAGATGGCAAAGGAAGCATCATCGGCATGAATCCGTCCGCAGAACTCAAGGTAAGCAAGGACGGTGGCCAAGTGAATGCCATAACGGCAAGTACTATCACGAGCCGCGCCTTCCTCAAGGCTGTGAACAATGCTTATTCTGCATATAAGAAAAGCTCGGCAGGCTCTCAGAATGTAGCTTCTAATGATAACAAATAAATGAAAGGTTGAGAATATGAATTATATAAAGATATTACTTAACGGAATATTCAAGGAGAACCCTACGTTTGTGCTTCTCCTCGGTATGTGTCCTACATTGGCCACGACAACCTCGGCAATTAACGGATTGTCTATGGGATTGGCCACTATGTTTGTGCTTATCTGCTCAAATCTGGTTATATCCCTGATCAAGAATCTGACGCCTGATATGGTGCGTATTCCTGTTTTTGTTGTTGTCATAGCTTCATTCGTCACTATACTTCAGATGATTATGCAGGCTTTTGTACCCGCTATCTATGCTACATTGGGCTTGTATATCCCTCTTATCGTGGTAAACTGTATCATACTTGGCCGTGCCGAGGCCTTCGCTTGTAAGAACGGTCCTCTTCAGAGTATCTTCGATGGTATTGGTATGGGATTGGGCTTCTCTTTGGCGTTGACATTGCTGGGTGCAGTAAGAGAACTCCTGGGTGCAGGTTCTATCTTTGGAATAGGTCTTCTGCCTGAAACTTGCAACATGCTTCTCTTCATCCTCCCTCCAGGAGCGTTCATCACATTAGGTTATCTAATTGCTATTGTAAACAAATTTAAGAAAGCGTAATCATGGAATATATTTTGATATTTATCTCGGCTATATTCGTAAACAATATAGTGCTGTCCCAGTTCTTGGGAATTTGTCCTTTCTTGGGAGTATCACAAAAGGTAACTACTTCATTGGGAATGGGTGCTGCTGTAGCTTTCGTGTTGACGCTTGCCACGATAGTAACCTATCTGGTGCAAATGTTTATACTTGAGCCTTTCGGCCTTCAGTATCTTCAGACCATTGCGTTTATCCTGGTAATTGCTGCCTTGGTGCAGATGGTAGAGATAGTTTTGAAGAAAGTTTCTCCAGCCCTTTATCAGGCTTTGGGAATTTTTCTTCCTCTCATTACCACAAACTGTGCAGTCTTGGGAGTAGCGATCTTGGTTATCCAGAAGGAGTTCTCGCTTGTGCAAAGTGTTGTATATGCATTTTCCACAGCTATTGGCTTTGCCCTTGCTCTTACTGTGTTCGCCGGATTGCGTGAACAGCTGGCATTTGTAAATGTGCCTAAAGGTATGCGAGGCATGGCAATTGTCCTTGTTACTGCCGGACTGCTGAGTCTTGCCTTCATGGGTTTCTCAGGAGTTGATGGCGGTCTTAAGATTCTCTTTGGCTTGAATTAAGCATAAGAAATAACTTGTTTTTGATATCTGAATCCATTGGTTTCCCATTTCATATAAGTGGTTTTTATATGACGAAATGCGGAAAATCAATGGATTTTCTTGTTAAATATGAATTTATTAAAAAAATAAGCAGTTATATTTTCGTAATTCAAATTATAGTTGCTATATTTGCAGCACTAAATTATGAAATCACAATATAAGAATATATTTTTTTAATATAAAGATAAACTCATGTCCTTTAACAAGGCATGTTGTATTTGTGTTTGTGTTGTTGTTATCCTCCGATGTGATATCGGGGGATAATTTTTAAAGAAGGTTGTCTTTTCGTACTACATCATTTCAATTCCTCATTGGTCTGAAATTTTCAGAACGTTAATTTGATTAATGGTTGTATATGGTCAATTTATTAAAAAAACAATCAAATATTTCATCTAACAAATAAATATTACTATATTTGCAAATGAAACGAAATATTAATATAAATATGGAATTTACTGCTAAACAAATTGCCGAATTCGTACATGGATGCGTTGAAGGTGATGACAATACTACTGTAAATACTTTTGCAAAAATAGAAGAAGGAAAAAAAGGAGCAATTTCGTTCTTGGCAAACCCCAAATATACTCACTATTTGTATTCTACAAATTCTAGTATCGTTCTGGTTAATAATGATTTGAAACTGGAACAGGATGTTCCTTGTACTCTTGTACGAGTGCCAAGTGCTTATGAGGCGGTGGCACAGCTCCTGCAGTTATACGAGTCTATGAAGCCAAAGAAGACAGGCGTCAGCTCGTTGGCGAGCATTTCTGCTTCCGCCAAAATAGGTGAGAATTGCTATATTGCGCCTTTTGTTTGTATCGGAGACAATGTTGAGATAGGAGATGGTTGTCAGATTTATCCGAATGTCACGATCGGTGATGGCGTGAAGGTAGGCAAAAACACGATCCTCTATTCAAATGTTTCTGTTTATCATGGTTGCAAACTTGGCAATAGTGTTACAATCCACTCTGGTTCTGTAATTGGTGCTGACGGCTTCGGTTTCGCTCCTAATGCAGAAGGTTACGACAAAATCCCTCAGATAGGCATAGTCACCATAGAGGATAATGTTGAAATCGGTGCCAATACCTGTGTTGACCGTTCTACCATGGGAAGCACATACGTGCGCAAGGGCGTAAAACTTGACAACTTGGTACAGATAGCCCATAATACCGACATCGGAGAGAATACCGTAATGTCTGCACAGGTAGGAATCGCAGGAAGTACGAAAGTTGGCTCTTGGTGTATGTTCGGTGGTCAGGTCGGTCTCGCAGGGCATATTAAAATCGGCAATAAAGTCTTTTTGGGAGCTCAGTCTGGTGTGCCGGGAAACATTAAAGACGACCAGACACTCATCGGTACTCCACCAATGGAACCTAAGAAATATTTCAAGTCTCAGGCCATTTTCCGCCGTTTGCCGGAAATGTATGCCAAAATCAATGAATTGGAAAAAGAATTGGCTAAGCTAAAGGGTGAGTCTGAAGCTTAACGATTTATTAAAGAATAATAATAGAAGATTATGTCTAAACAAAAAACGCTTAAAGGTAGTTTTGCCCTTTGTGGCAAAGGACTGCATACTGGTCTCAGTCTGACGGTCACTTTTAATCCGGCGCCAGAGAATTCAGGCTATAAAATACAGCGTATAGATTTGGAAAACCAGCCTGTTATAGAGGCTATAGCTGAAAATGTAGTAGATACACAACGTGGTACCGTCTTAGGCAAGGGAGATGTCAGGGTCTCTACCATAGAACATGGAATGTCTGCATTGTATGCCATGGGCATAGACAACTGTCTTATCCAGGTTAATGGTCCGGAATTCCCGATTCTTGATGGTTCTGCTTCCATGTATGTGGACAAAATCAACGAAATCGGCATAGAAGAACAGAATGCTCCAAAGGATTATTATATAATCAGACACAAGATAGAGATTAAAGACGAGGAGTCAGGTTCTTGTATAACGATCCTTCCGGATGAAGGATTCAGCCTTACCACAATGTGCTCTTTTGAGTCCAAGTTCATCAACAGCCAATTCGCTACATTGGACGATATGGATGCTTATGCAACAGAGATCGCGCCTGCAAGAACGTTTGTCTTCGTAAGAGACATTGAGCCGTTGTTGAAGGCAAATCTTATCAAAGGTGGTGATATGGACAATGCCATTGTCATCTATGAGCGTCAGACTACTCAGGAGAGGCTTGACCAGCTTGCTGATTTCTTGAAGGTTCCACGTCTTGATGCCACAAAGCTTGGTTATATTCAGCACAAGCCTTTGGTTTGGGAAAATGAATGTACACGCCACAAGCTTCTTGATATCATTGGTGATATGGCTCTTATCGGTCGTCCTATCAAAGGACGTATTATCGCAACTCGTCCAGGACATACCATCAACAATAAGTTTGCCCGTCTTATGCGTCGCGAAATCCGCAAGCATGAGATACAGGCTCCGATTTATGATTGCAATGAGCCGCCAGTAATGGATGTCAACCGAATTCGTGAGCTGCTTCCACACCGTTACCCGATGCAGCTTGTAGACAAGGTGATTTCTCTTGGGGCTAACAGTATTGTAGGAGTGAAGAATGTCACGAGCAATGAACCGTTCTTTACAGGACATTTCCCTCAAGAGCCTGTTATGCCGGGAGTCCTGCAGATTGAAGCTATGGCCCAATGCGGTGGTCTTCTTGTTCTCAACACTTTGGAAGAACCAGAGCGTTGGTCTACATATTTCATGAGAATCGACGATGTGAAATTCCGTCAGAAAGTGGTGCCTGGTGACACGTTGTTGTTTAAGGTAGACCTTTTGGCTCCTGTAAGACATGGCATCTCCTCTATGAAGGGATACGTGTTTGTCGGCGACAAAGTCGTGTCGGAGGCTACATTTACCGCACAGATAGTAAAGAATAAATAGACAACATTATTATAATATGAATCAAATCAGTCAGTTGGCTTTTGTTCATCCTGAAGCGAAACTTGGGGATAACAATATAATTGGCCCATTTTGTTATATTGACAAGAATACAGTCATAGGAGATAACAATGTTCTCCAAAACGGCGTTACGATACATACGGGTGCTCGCATAGGGAATGGAAATGAATTTTTTCCTGGTGCAAGTATAAGCACCAAACCACAGGACCTGAAATTTGTCGGTGAGGAAACTACTTGCGTCGTAGGAGACAACAACAGTATCCGCGAGAATGTTACTATTTCGCGTGGTACAGCCTCCAAGGGTACCACAATAGTAGGCAGCAACAATCTGCTTATGGAGTGTGTTCATGTGGCTCACGACTGTGTCATGGGTAATGGTTGTATTATAGGAAATGCTACTAAATTTGCAGGTGAAGTAGTTATTGACGACAATGCCATTGTCAGCAGTACCGTGTTGTGTCATCAGTTTTGCCGTATCGGTGGCTATGTCATGATTCAGGGCGGAAGCCGTTTCAGTCAGGATATTCCCCCATATATTATTGCTGGCAAGGATCCTACCAAGTACTGCGGAATAAACCTAATAGGTTTACGTCGCCGCGGATTTAGCAATGAGAAAATCCAGATGATACACGATGCCTACCGAATATTGTATTCCAAGGGACTGATTTCTGAAGGTATAGCTGAAATACGTTCAACATTGCCTTCTTGTCCGGAGATAGATTATATCATTGATTTCGTACAGTCTTCTAAACGTGGTATTATCCGTTGATGAAGAGAAGTTAACCCAAATCTTGTTGATGATTTGGAATTAATAGTGTTAAAATAGTGTTTGGTTGGCTTCTTTACAAGTTGCTCGCCAAACACATTTCGTTTAAAAACATTGTATACTCCATTCTTGTATTCATGAAAAATACCCTTCTCGTTATTCTTGGGCCTACAGGCGTAGGCAAGACGGAACTATGTCTTCGCGTAGCCGAGCATTTCCGTATTCCAATTATCAATGCCGATTCCAGACAATTGTTTAGGGAACTTCCTATAGGTACTGCTGCTCCAACCCCGGAACAACAGCAACGCGTGAAGCATTATTTCGTTGGAAACCTATCGCTTGGTGATTATTATAGTGCTTCAAGATATGAAGAAGACGTGATGGATTTCCTGTCTGGTTATTTTTCCAGCGATAGAAAATTGGCTTTGATGACTGGCGGCAGCATGATGTACATAGACTCTGTTTGTAACGGGATAGACGATATACCTACCATTGACGATAAAACTCGTCAATGGATGAAAGACAGATATACGACCGAAGGGCTGGAGCCTTTGTGTGCTGAATTGGAGGAACTTGACCCTGAATATTATTCAATTGTTGACAAGAAGAATCCCAAAAGAATAGTTCATGCTTTGGAAATATGTCATATGACAGGCAAGACATATACTTCATTCAGAAAAAACAAAATAAAAGAACGTCCCTTTGATATCATTAAAATAGGTCTTAATAGAGACAGAGACGAACTCTATGGACGTATTAACAAGCGTGTGGATGAGATGGTCGGTTCGGGACTTGAAAAGGAGGCACGTGAAGTTTATCCTTTCCGCCATCTCAACTCGTTGAATACAGTTGGATATAAAGAGTTGTTCGAATATTTTGACGGTAAATGCACTCTGGATGAAGCCGTTTTCCGTATAAAGTGTGACAGTCGTAAGTATTGCCGCAAACAACTTACTTGGTTCAGAAGAGACCCTCAAATCAAGTGGTTCCACCCGGACAATATTGAAGAAATCATAAAATATATAGAAACAATGATATATATCTAAAGTAAATTTGTACTTTTGTTCTGAATTTACGTAATTGTTAAATAAATGTAGACATTATATGCTTGATAAGTTGAGAAAAATCTTTGTTCTTGTCATTAAGAAGCTTGGTGCTTTCTTCAGATGGTATAAGAACCTTTATAAAGGTAGGGCATGGTACACAAAGACCATACTAGGTTTCTGTTCCAGTATAGTGGCATTTATCATCTATCTTGGAATGGTAGACATAAACTTCCTATGGCTTTTTGGTAGCTCGCCTGGCTATTTCTCCGGAATACTCGATCCTCAGGTAAGCGAGGCTTCCGAGATTTATAGTGCTGATGGCAAGATGATAGGAAAGTTCTTTAATGAGAATCGTACTCCAGTGAAGTATGATGAAGTGGCCCCGTCCTTTTTCAAAGCATTGGTTGATACAGAGGATGAGCGTTTTTATAAGCATCTTGGTATCGATCCTATCGGTTTGTTCGGTGCCGTGAAAGATGCTGCCACTCATCATGGTGCGCGTGGTGCTTCTACTATAACCCAGCAGTTGGCAAAGAATATGTTCAGAGTGAGGAAGAACTATTCTACTGGCCTGCTCGGCAAGATACCGGGTCTTCGCATCTTGATAATGAAGAGCAAGGAGTGGATTATTGCTGTTAAACTTGAGACGGTTTATTCAAAGCGGGAAATAATCACGATGTATGCCAATACTGTAGATTTCGGTTCTAATTCGTATGGCATCAAAACGGCTGCAAAAACCTATTTCAACACGACCCCGAAAGATTTGAAGACTGAACAGGCTGCAGTGTTGGTTGGTATGTTGAAGGCTACCACATTCTATAATCCGAAGTCTAATCCGGAGAACAGCAAGAACCGTCGTAATGTTGTTCTCAACAATATGGTGACGCATGGCGATTTGTCTAGAAGTGTCTGCGATTCACTTTCGGCACTTCCGATCAAGTTGGATTTCAATCAGGAAGAGAATTATGACGGACAGGCAAAGTATTTCAGAGAGGCTGTGTCAAGACATCTGAAAGACTGGTGTAAGGAGAATGGCTATGACCTATATAATAGTGGATTGAAGATCTATACCACTATAGATTCCAAGATGCAGGAATATGCCGAGGCGGCTGTTACCAAACAGATGCGTCAGGTACAGAAGAATTTCAACAGTCATTGGGGTAACCAGGAGCCATGGCGCGATGAAAATGGTAATGTAATACCAGGATTCATAGAAGGAATATTGCAGAAGCAACCTTATTATCAAGAGCTTCTTGCACGTTTCCCTAACAGTCCGGATTCAGTGAGTTATTATGTCAACAAACCACATAAGGTGAAACTTTTCGATTATGAAAAAGGAATGATTGAGAAGGAGATGAGTACTGTTGACTCCATTCGTTATATGGTTAAGTTCATGCATTGCGCTTTTGTTGCGATGGAACCTCAGACCGGTGCTGTAAAGGCTTGGGTAGGAGATATCGACTTTGACACCTGGAAATATGACAAGGTGGAAGCTGACCGTCAGCCTGGCTCTACATTCAAACTGTTTGTATATACAGAAGCGATGAATCAAGGACTCACTCCATGCGACAAGCGCCGTGATGAATACATCAGAATGGAAGTGTATGACAAGGTGAAGCATGAGAATACGATTTGGACTCCAAGCAATGCAAACGGCAGATTCTCAGGTGACTCCATTCCGTTGAAGAGCGCATTTGCCCGAAGCATCAATTCCATTGCCGTAAGGCTTGGGCAGGAGATGGGCATAAAGAATGTGATAAACACAGCGCATCAGATGGGTATTACAAATGAACTTGATGACGCCCCATCATTGGCTTTGGGTTCTTCTGATGTGAGACTCCTCGATATGGTTAATTCATATTGTACTGTTGCAAACAATGGTAAGCATGTGCTGCCTTCATTAGTTACGAAGATTGTAGATAGAGAAGGTAAAGTCGTTTATCAGGAGAATATAGAGGAGCAACAGGCAATACCCTATAAGAGCGCATTCTTCATGCAGCAGCTTTTGATGGGCGGAATGAGAGAACCTGGTGGAACGTCCCAGAGTCTATGGGGATACGTAGGCAATGCCAAGGATACGGATTTCGGCGGTAAGACAGGTACGACAAACAACCATTCTGACGCATGGTTCATGTGTGTAAGTCCAAAGCTTGTTGCCGGTTCATGGGTAGGTGGCGAATACAGATGTATTCATTTCCGTACTGGAGCATTAGGTCAGGGTAGCAGAACGGCATTGCCTGTATGTGGCTATTTCATGCAGTCTGTCATGAATGATCCTAATTTTTCAAGATATCATGGACATTTCGACAAACCGAAAGATTCTGACATTTCTTACGGAATGTACAATTGTTCAAGTTATGTTGCTGTAAAGAAGGATACGACCCAGACAGACAGTACGGCTGTCATTATGGAAGACGAGGTGTTCCTGGATGAAAATGGAAATATAATTCAGGGACAAGAATCTCAGCATAAGGCCTCTAAGGCAGAGGATGCCAAGCCTCAAAGTGAAGCTGAGCCAAAGAACAGCAAACCGAAGAACCACAACATGTCGTTGGATGATTTCTGATGACGATTTTACGAATTGGATAAATGCCTTTTCATTAGCCATATTCAGAGATTGAAGTCTTCTTCAAGCCTCTATGAGAAAGAGAAGGTGTCTTGAAATGGAAGATATCATTGATACTGAAAACGAGGAGTTCAAGAAGGCTCTTCAGATAGTTAACTTTACCCGTCGTTCGCTTTTCCTTACAGGAAAGGCGGGGACGGGTAAGTCTACTTTCCTACGATATATATGCCAGCATACAAAGAAAAAACATGTAGTGCTTGCACCTACAGGTATTGCCGCTATTAATGCCGGTGGTTCAACGCTTCATAGTTTTTTCAAATTGCCATTCCATCCATTGATTCCGACGGATTCTCGTTTTTCGAATAGGAATATCAAGGAAACTCTCAAGTATAATGGAGAGAAAAGAAAATTGATACGTGAGGTGGAACTTGTCATTATAGATGAGATAAGCATGGTTCGTGCAGACATTATCGACTTTATTGATAAGGTTCTGCGAATCTATACACGAAATATGAGGGAACCGTTCGGTGGGAAGCAGTTGCTTTTTGTAGGTGATATATATCAGTTGGAACCCGTGGTGAAAGAAGAAGACCGCCAGTTCCTGCGCCCTTTTTATCCATCACCTTATTTCTTTGATGCACATGTTTTCCGTTCTTTCAAATTGGTGAGCATAGAGTTGAGAAAAGTATACCGCCAGTCCGATTCTACATTCATCAATATATTGGATCATATACGAACTAATATGGTGACTGCAAATGATTTGCAACTTCTCAACAATAGGGTGGCGGCAGTTTCCCCATCAGATAGTAATGGTCTGTCGATAACACTCTCTACACGGCGTGATACAGTTGATTACATCAATCAATGCCAGTTGGATAAATTGCCAGGCGAAGCATCAGTTTTTTATGGTGATATAAAAGGGGATTTCCCTGAAAGCAGTCTGCCTACTCCTATGCAACTAGACCTTAAAGTCGGTTCCCAAATCATTTTCATAAAGAATGATTTGGACAAACGCTGGGTGAATGGCACCTTAGGAGTCATTGAGGGCATAGACGAAGGGCAAGGCGTTATATATATCGTTTCCGAGGATGGCAGAGAATTGGAGGTAGAGAGGGCATGTTGGAGCAATATGCGTTATACATATAATGACAAGGAACAGAAGATAGAAGAAGAGGAGATAGGTTCTTACACTCAGTACCCGATACGTTTGGCATGGGCTATTACTGTTCATAAAAGCCAGGGACTTACATTCAGAAATGTCAACATAGACTTTACTGGCGGGGTGTTTGCCGGTGGACAGACTTATGTCGCACTTTCACGTTGTACTTCTTTGGAGGGAATAACTCTGAAAGAGCCAATACGGAGGAGTGATGTTTTCGTGCGCCCCGAGGTAGTTGCCTTTTCCAGAAATTATAACGATTCTCTTGTTATCAACAAGGCTTTGTCTGAATCTAAGGCGGACAGGGAGTATCATGATGCGGTCAAGGCATTTGACAAGGGTGATATGGAATCCTTCCTCGACAACTTCTTCAAGGCTATACATAGCCGTTATGATATAGAGAAGCCATTAGTCCGGCGGTTTATCCGTAGCAAACTGAATGTGGTAAATAAGTTGCGTGCTGAAAACCAGCGTCTATTGGAAGAGAAGAAAGAAAAAGATGATTTTCTGAAGCGTCTGGCTGTAGAATACGTCATGCTTGGCAAGGAATGTGAAAAGGAAAAAATGAACGATGCAGCCATTGCCAATTATAAGAAGGCTCTGAAGCTTTGCCCTGATATTCCTGAAGCCAAGCGTCGCCTGAAAAGGTTGCAGTAATGATTTGAATAAAAGTATTAGTCTTTAAGCATGTTTTATGAATGCTTCAACCCGAATCGGTCATTAGGGCTTGCTTGGATTTTGCTTTTTAGAAGGATGGATTTTGTTTGGCTTTTAATGAGTAATAGCGAGCTATTGCGAATTAAAAACAAGCAAAAGGCACCTTATAAAAAAACAAAAGACTGCAAGCAGTTATTAAAATTATACATTTAACGGCCTAATGACCGATTTGGGTTCAAGACTAATACTTGCTGATGATGGAATATCAGAATATGATTTGTTGGATTAACGTCTGTGGTTTTACATTTTCAGCTCGTTGATTTCTTCCATTTCGTCCTCGTCAAACCATTTTGTCAGTTTGCTCTTGGCTTTCTCCTTGATTTCTTCAGAAACATCGCCTATTTTGCCGATTACATATAGTAATACTGCCAAATCGTCTCCCAAACCTACGATTGGAATTGCATCCGGTATTACATCAAGCGGACTGACGAGATAGCCTAAAGCTCCTACAATGATGGCTTTGTCCTTGATAGACACTTTGTCGCTCTGCAAGGTGTAATATAGCACGAGTGCGATGTATACAAGTTTAGCACCGGCACGTTTGGCTATTTTCGCTATTTTCTCCAAGAATTCACCATTTGTGAATTTGTTGGAGTATGACATAAAATCAGGTAATTCCATTTTTATTATATTTTACGTTTCTAATTAGTTGTCTGACGCCACACCTTTATAATGTAATCGTCTTAATGATGGCAAAATTACAAAAAAAACTTGTATGTCCCAAATGATACATTTGTTCATCATTTGTTTACTTCTTATTTTTAGTAATTCTTATGCTAAATCACAGGTCTTTCAGCAATATCTCTCTTTGTTTCTTGAGATATGCCGAATGTTCAGCAATTACTTTGTTCCATTTTTCATGGTTCGCCTCAGACATATTCAGTTTGAGTTCCCATTTCCCCTTTGTTTCATATTTGTCGATAAGTCGCCCTACGCTGAGTCTTGATATGTCTTGCGCCGGCTGATATACGCTGACGTCTCCCTTTTCATCGCCTGATATTTCATTGATGAGTCCGAGATCGATGAGCTCATATAGTATGTTTTGTGTTATGCGTATGGGGATGTTCGTATTGAGCTTCAGTTCAAGGGCCGTGTACGGTGATTCTCCTTTTTCAAAACGCTTGCATATCATGCTCATGATCAGCATACTCATTATCATGCGGTATCGCGGACTGATTTCGTATGTTTCCGTGCGGAAGGCATACTCTTCCATATTCTGGCTCGTATAGCATAGCTCTGCGCCGAAAAGACATATCGACCATGATATCTGCACCCAGAGCATGAAGAGCGGCAAGGCTGCGAATGAACCATAGATTGCATTATAGCTGCTTACCCAAATCTGCGAATGGATATAGAATAGCTGTAGTCCCTGCATGGCAACACCTGCCAAAACTCCCGGCCAAATGGCGCATTTCAGTTTTACCCTTATGTTTGGCATGAATACATAAAGGGCTATGAAAATGGCTGACATCAAAACGAAGGGCATGATATCCCACAATGTCCTCACCATCGGGGCAAACAATTCCATGCCCTCTGTCTGGCTTGTCACCGTAGCTACGAATATTGATATACCGGATGTGACGACAATGATGATAGGGGCAAGGATAAACATTCCCATATAGTCGGTCACAGTCCTGAAGAAACTTCTCGGTTTCTTCACCTGCCATATATTGTTGAAGGCCAGTTCGATGTTCCTGATAAGCATCATTACTGTCCATAACATGAAAACAAGTCCGATACCGAGTATTATTCCACTTTTGGTGTGGATCAGATACGAATTGACGAAGCCGATTATCGTTTCGGCAGCCTGTGGCTGGCTCGACAATACATTTCTGAACCATTCTTCTATGTATTTGTTGTAGCCGAACCCCCTTGCTATAGCGAAGACTACTGCCAGGATAGGGACTATTGCCAGGAGAGTGGAGTAGGTGAGTGCGGCAGCGTTGTTTATCATTCTTTTTGTTGTAAAACTCTCAATGGTCAGTATCAGCATTCTAAAGGATGCGATAATCAGCCGTTGTGATTGAGGTTTGTTGCTGTAGTCTCGCCATATTCCTACTTTGTAGAAATCAGTTATGTCTTTTATTGTCATTTGATGCTATAGATCGTTTTTTGATTAAGATTGATTATGCCAGATATCGGATGCAATAATCTCCACCAGCCATTACACACCATATTGTTTAGTCGGTTTTTGCTTAATTGTTGCTTTTCGTTTTTCAAGCAGATCCTGATGGCTGATTTGGGATGAATTATAAAAATGAAAAAGAAAGCAGTGTCCCTATAAGCCGAGTTCTGTTCCGGTAATGCCTCTCGACGATACCGGCGCCTGCCATTTATCTAGAACATGAGTCACCCCATGTCTCAAGCATTCTACCCTC
>OJMM01000960.1_pt1 | contig 18112 bp, 15 predicted proteins | sample 1597231 | NCBI WGS metagenome assembly OJMM01 (sample SAMEA2452128, study PRJEB22498) | human gut metagenome | reverse complement strand
TATGCTCCATTTCGCTTCGCTCATTTCGCATAACCTTCGCTGCATACCTGCCTACGCACATCTAATCCCTACGGGATTTTTTCAATCATTACTAAATAGTCACAGGGACAACTCGTATATCATTTCCTAAATAAAAGTCTCCTATATAGTGGCGAAGCAAAATATAGGAGGCGGAGAGAGAATTATCCCAGATTTGGGATTATGTGGTTTTTGGTTATGCAGTGTATTCGGGTGGCAAGATAGGCATTGCGCCTTTCTGGGTGCACACATAGGCAGAGGTTTTCACTGCAATGGAGTGTGCTTCGGTCACGCTTTTTCCTTTAAGGATAGAAGCGATGAATGCTGCGGTGAAACTATCGCCAGCCCCAACGGTGTCGGCCACCTCAACTTTTGGCGTGGGTTGGAATGATACGTTGCCCGGAGTGAACACATAACTTCCGTTGATGCCACAAGTGAGAATGAGCATTTTCAAATTGTATTTTCCGAGCAGAATCCAGCACTTGTCTTGAAGGTCGATGCCGGGATAGCCAAACATACGGCTCACGGTAATCAATTCCTCGTCGTTTATCTTCAGAATGTTGCAATTCTGCATCGACTTGCACAGGATTTCCTTATTGTAGAATCCTTGACGCAGATTCACATCGAACACGATAAGGCTGTCGTCGTCTTTTGGCATAGTGTCTAAGAAATGGTTGATTGTTTCTCGCGACACCACATTACGTTGGGCAAGCGAGCCAAAACACACTGCCTTCGTTCTTTTTGCAAGCGCATCAAGGTGTTCGGTGTAAGGGATGTTGTCCCAAGCCACGTTTTCCTTAATATCGTACAATGGAATACCAGTTTGGTCAATTTCCACCTGCACGGTGCCTGTTGGGTAAGGCACTTCTGCTATAAGTTGGTCAAGACCTTTAGATGTGAAATTTTCAATGATTTCTTTTCCTAAGGCATCGTCGCCGATTGCGCTCACCACGCAGCTTGGTAATCCGAACTGCGACACATGATAGGCAAAATTGGCTGGAGCGCCACCAATTTTCTTTCCTTCAGGAAGAACGTCCCACAGGGCTTCGCCCATTCCTACAACTATTTCATTCATATCGATAGGGTTGATTTAGTTAATGTATATTATAACGTTGCCGTTTTGATAATGCAAAACTACAATAAAAGTTTAATCTGCGCCTATCAAAAATCGAACATTGTGTATCACAATGTAGTATTGCACGATTTTTGATATATTATGCACTCTTTTTTATGGTATAGTCATGATATATGTTGAAACTTTAGGAAAATTTTTTGTCCACTAACGTACTTTGCAACATTCAAGATGCAAAAGGAAGAAAAAAGCGTCGTTGAATTTTGATATGTGAGTGGAAATTATGTAAATTTGTAAATTATGTATGCCGTTTGTCGTAGGTTGACAAGTTGTCGGCAAGCGACAAATGCTTTAATGTGGATAAATTATTTAGATAGACAGAGTGCATCATTTAATAAAAAATCATATTGTTCGCCGTGTGCTAAAGGTGTTTTTCGCCTTGATAGTGCTTGTGGTTTTGTTGCCCTTCACCCTTTATATACCGTGGGTACAGAATGTGGCAAAAGACTATGCTTGCTACTATGCCAGCGAATCGACCGGGTTAGACATTAAACTCGACCGCATATTGCTGAAATTTCCGCTCAACTTGAGCATCGAAGGCTTGAGCGTGGTGGAGGAGAGTGGCGACACGATGGTGCGCGCCGAGAGGTTTGTGGCAGGAGTGGAATTTATGCCACTTTTGGACATGAACTTCAAAATTGGCGACGCAGAATTGGTCAACGGCTATTATCATCTGCTTTCTGCCGATTCGTCAACCGTGCTTTCGGCACAGGTGGATTACTGCAAACTCCTTGGCACCGATTTGGATTTGAATCACCGAGTGCTCAATTTGATTGATGGTGAATTGAGTGGAGGCAAAGTTACCTTCACCTCATATCCCCACAAGGCGGTGGAAGAGCCTGACACGGCTGCCGCACAGCCTTGGCGCATCAATGCCTACCACTTGGCGTTGGCTGACATTGATTTCACGATGCGAATGTTGCCGACTATCGACAAATTACACGCCTATATCGGTAAGGCGGAAATGAAAAACGGAGTTATTGACACCGGCAAACACACCATAGATGCCCACACACTTGCGGTTGACAGCGCCGATGTGCGTTACTACACGTTGAGCGAACATGATGCCGAAATTTATAGCCAGCTTCACCCTCTGCCCCCCGACACTATCAATAACCCGAACGATACCGTGACTTGGGTGGTGCGAGGCGATTCCATCCGACTGAGCAAAAGTCATATCATATATGCGCAGCGCAGCGTGATGCCAAGCGCAGGACTCGACCCGAATTATATAGAGTTGAGCAATGTGAATGTGCAGTTGCGCAACCTGTATAACAGGGCATCGACTGTGGCCGTAGATGTTGACCACATCAGCTGCAAGGAACGCTGTGGACTTGAAATAGAGCAAGCCAATGGCAGCATCTATGTGGATGAAAATAAGATTGACGTGAACAAATTCCGCTTGAAAACATTTTTGAGCGAATTTTACGTTGATGCACACGCTCCGTTCACGCTGCTCAACGACAAGCCTACGGGCAACTTCGTTATCGACACCGACAACCGAATTGCTCTGCAAGAGTTGGGACTGCTTCACCCTGCGTTGAAAGCCACATTGCGCCAAATTCCGCAATACAATCCACTCGCGCTCAAAGGAAAGGTGCAAGGCACACCAGAGCATCTCGACATCAAATCATTTAAAGCCACTATTCCGAAATATCTCGATGCCACAGCCAGCGGCGTGGTGAATCACCCACTTGATATGAAGCGACTGAATGGCAACATCGCCTTTAACGCTAAATTCCCCAACTTGAATTTCGTGAAGCCATTGGCACTCGACGCTGCCACCAGCAAGCAGGTGAATTTCCCTCCGATGACGGTGAAAGGCGAAGCCAAATTTGGCGGAAACTCATATTCAGGCCACCTCGACATGCGCTTGGAGGGCGGCTCGTTGGTGGGCAAGGGCAGTTTCAACGGCAACCGCAATCAGTATGCAGTGGATGCCGATTTCACCAATTTCCCTGTGCGCGCCATCATGCCACTTGCGCCAGTTGACCATCTCACAGCCCATGTGAAGGCCGACGGCCACGGATTCGACTTCTTGAAAGCGTCAACGGCGGTGAATGCCGATGTGAATCTTGGCAGCGTGACCTACGACGGCATGACCTATCGCGACATCACCGCACAGGTGAATATGAACGCTGGCGATGTGACTGCAAGAGTAAATTCAAATAACCCTAACTGCAACCTGTTTATGGATGCGCAAGGTAAAATCCAGGGCGAAAGATACATCTTCAATGTGAATGGCAATATTCGCGACTTCGATGCCAACGCTTTAGGATTCACCGATTTCCCATTGAACGGCACTGGCGAAATTGCAGCATTCGTTGACTACGATATGCGCACGAAGAATTGCGAATTTAACGCCGACTTGAACCACATCAACTGGAACTACGACGGCACCCAACTGGTGAGCGAAAACACCGAACTGAGGTTTGTGTCGAACGACAGTACGGTTGAGGCATTTGTCGACAACGAGGAAACACATCTCGATTTCAAGGCGGAATGTGGACTCGATGAGTTTATGAAAAATATCGATGTGAGTTTGGCTGAGGTTGACAGGCAGATTGCCGCCCGTGCGCTCAATGTGTCGGCATTGCAGGACTTGTTGCCCAAATTCTCGTTGAAGATGAAAGTGGGTCCAAGTGGTCTGGTACCACGCTATTTGGCGCGCTATGATATTGATGTTCGTGACTTTGAGTGCGAGGTGAAGAACGATAGCATCATCAACCTCGATGGTTATATCCACCAACTCAGTATGGGCACCACAGCCATCGACACTATCACCATACATGCGCACGAACTCACCAACAAATACTTGCGATTCGACTTGCACATGGGCAACCAACCTGGCACATGGGACGACTTCGCACAGGTGGATGTGCGTGGCGGCGCGAAGGATTCGATTGTGGATTTCTTGGTGGAGCAGCGTAATATCAACAACGAGATGGGCTACCGACTGGGTGCGCACGCCACACTCACAGGCGAAAACATCAAAACCCGACTGTTCCCCACCAAGCCGATTGTGGCGTATCGCCAATGGGAGGTGAACACCGACAATCACCTTGACTTCAACTACAACAGCAAGATGCTTGATGCCAACGTGGTGATTAAGAATGAGAAAAGTAGTTTTGCACTGCATACCGAGCCTACCGACGATCCAACGAAAGAAAACATCTTCCTCAAAGTGAAGAATATGAAGTTGGAGGAATGGCTTTCGGGCATTCCTACGCTTCCAAGTGTGAGCGGAACCGTAGATGCCGACATCAAATTGCTTTACGATGGCAAAAACTTCGACGGAACAGGCGACTTGGCTATTCAACAACTGCACTACGATGGGCAAAGCGTGGGCGATGTGAAACTCAATACTGGTTTGGCGTATGACCCAGAATCGGGCAGCACGAAGTTGAATGCCGTGATGGATCTCGACGGCTCGAAGGTGGCTCTCGCTTACGGTGTGCTCAACGACACCACCGCCGCAAACCCAATGAACGTGAATTTGCACCTCAACCGATTCCCTTTGCAGAAAGCCACAGCATTTATCCCAGGTGGATATGTGCGCCTTGGTGGTTATGCCGATGGCGAGGTGAAAATGCTCGGCACATCAGACGCGCCGGTGTTCAGCGGCTTTGTGAAGGGCGATTCTGCCGTGATTGAATTGCCTCGCTACGGCAGCAAACTCCGACTTTCCGATGCCTCTATTCCAATTGAGAACAGCATTATCAGTTTCAATGATTTCGGCATTAAGGGCTTGAACGGCAAGGTGGCGAAGATGAATGGTGAAGTGAATATCGGCACTATGGATATGGATTTGCGCGTAAATGGCAAAAACATTCAGTTCATCGGTTCCGAACAGCGGAGTTACAGCGAAGTGTTTGGCAAAGGCTTTGCCGACATTTCGGCAAAAATCAGCAGCAAAGCAAGTGCCATGCAGATGGATGCCAAACTCTCGCTACTCACAGGCTCGAATATCACCTATGTGCTTCAAAGCGATGTGAACGATTTGACCTCCAGCACCGTTGATGAAGATATGGTGAGATTCGTGAATCCATCCGATTCCACAGGCGGCAGCCCATTGCTCACCACTGATGCGGCAAGTGCCTCGTCGGACATCAATATCGACATCACCATTCAGCAAGGTGTGAAAATCAACGCATTCCTCTCGCCCGACGGCAAAGACCGTGTGAACGTTGACGGCAGCGGTCGTTTGCGCTATTCTATCGACTTTGCAGGGAAGGACAATATGGTGTGTGTTTACACCATCGAAAGTGGTAGCGTGCGCTATACGCCACCTGTGATTTCTCGCAAGATTTTCAGCATTAATTCGGGTAGCAGCATCACTTGGAATGGCGATGTGCTCAATCCACAACTCAATCTGGTGGGTGAGCAAACCACAAGGGCAAGTGTCACTGGTGCTGATGGCAAGTCGAAACTCGTGAACTTCCTAATTACCGCAAAGATTGCCAACACCTTAAAGAAAATGGATTTGACGTTCGACATCAGCACCGAAGACGATATGACAGTGAAGAATGAAATCCAGGGCATGACAGATGTGCAACGCTCGAATGTGGCAATGAATATGCTGCTTTATAATTCCTACTCAGGAACCAGTTCGGCAGGTAATTTCAACCTTTCGACCACTGGCGCGCTCTATTCATTCCTCCAGTCGCAAATCAACAGTTGGGCGGCAAGCACGCTGAAAGGCGTGGACCTCTCTTTCGGCATCAATCAGTTTGGTGGCAAGACCGACGGATCTACCACTCAAACCAGTTATAGTTATCGACTGTCGAAGTCGCTGTTCAACGACAGGTTCAAGATTGTGGCGGCTGTGCTGTATTCGCCACCAGTGAGCAGAATATCAGTAACAACTTGATTAGCGACATTTCGCTTGAATACTCGCTCAACGACACTGGCTCAAGGTATCTGCGCCTGTTCCGCCACACCGGTTGGGAAAGCGTGCTTGAGGGCGAAGTGACGGAAATGGGCGTGGGCTTTGTGATGAAGCGCAAGGCTCCGACTTTGAAGATGCTGTTCCGCAGTTTTAAACCACGCTTCTTGAGGCGCGATAGTGTGAAAACTGAGTTGCCCACCGATTCTGTGCCGATGATAGAAGACAAAAAAGAAGAAACAGATGAAACGAAATAAATCCATATTATATACCACCATGCTGGCGGTGTTGCTTTCGCTTGTGGGCGTGAGTTGCTCCACCACGGCGCGCCTGGGTGAAGGCGAAGGGCTCTACACGGGGGTGAAGAAACTCAACTATAAAGAAAACAACACGAAGATTGACGGCGATGTGCAAGACCAGATTTTTGAGGCAATCGATGTGGCGCCCAACAATTCGCTCTATTCGCCATACTACCGCACACCGTTCCCAATCGGGCTTTGGGTGTATAACCACTGGAATCCCAATGCTAAGGGCTTGAAGGGCTGGCTTTACAGAAAACTGGTGTCGCAGCCTGTGCTGGTGAGCCGTGTGCGCCCCGAAACGCGTGTTGACATGATCAACACCCTGCTTCGCAACAATGGCTATTTCACTTCAAGTGCGTCGTACAAACTCAATTACAGCAGCAAGAACAAGAAGAAAGCCAGCATCACCTACGATGTGAAAGTGAATGAACCATACTGCTTGGGTGAACTGAAATATCTGAACATGGACACTCCGTTGACCGACATCATTGACTCGGTGGCAAAGAAAAACAGTTATTTCCAGACCGGTAACCGCTATTGCTTGGACTCACTCAATGCTGTGCGAATTGAAATCACCAATGTGCTTCGTAACAAGGGCTACTATTATTTCAAACCAGAATATTTGGAATATTTGGCAGATAGCGTTTCGGCAAAAGGAACGGTGAATTTGCAGTTGATAAAGGCTTCGAATGTGCCGAATATGGCTTTGATGAGATTTCTCAGTAATAAGGTGTATGTGACCGTGCAGAATGACAAGGAACTATCATTCCGCACCGACACGCTCGAATTTCGCCGTTGCACTCTTTATAAACGCCTTCCTGTAAGGATTAAAGACGACTTGATACCGTCGTGCATTCGTTCGCGCCATGGTCGTCCATTCCGTGTGGGCAACATGGACCGCACGCAACTCTACCTGTCGAGACTGGGCATTTTCAGCAGTATCGACATGAAGGTAGTCAACCCCGATTCGCTCACCGCCGATGGCGATGGATTGCTCGATGTGTATATCACATGCACGCTCGACCAACCGATTGAAGCCACCCTTGAGGCGCAAGGCACTTCAAAATCCAACAGTTTTATAGGTCCTGGTTTGCAGGTGGGACTTTCGCACAAAAACTACTTGGGTGGGGCGGAACGCCTTTCTGCCAACTTGAAGGGTTCGTATGAATGGCAAACGAACTCGGCAAAGGGCGGACGTGCACAAGACATCAACTCCTACGAATTGGGATTGGACGTGAATTTCGACATTCCCCGACTGCTTGCGCCAAAATTTGTGAAGCGTTCGAGCCGATATGTGAACTGGACGAAATTCTCGCTCAATGCCGATTTGATGAATCGCCCTGACTACTTCAAGATGGTTCAGTTTGGTGGTCAAATGCAATGGGAATGGCACCACAACAGAAAATCAACCCACCAATTCACGCCGTTTAAGTTGCGCTACAACAAACTGATTAGCAAAACAGCGGCATTTGATTCAGCCATGGCGAGCAACCCGGCATTGGCGCAGAGCTTCCGTAATGTGTTTATCCCCGAAATTCAATACACTTATACCTACGACAACAGTTTTGGTCCGAACAACATCACATGGACATCAACCATTTCGGAGGCAGGTTCGATATTCTCTGGCATTTGGTCGATTTGCGGTGCAAAGGGCGTGAAGAAACTGTTTGGCACGCCATTCTCGCAATTTGTGAGAGCACAAACTCAAGTGGTGTGGAATCGCAAGATAGGCTCGATGAACTTGGTGAGCCGCTTCCTGCTCGGTGCGGCACACGCTTTCGGCAACTCTTCGGAAGTGCCTTATAGCGCACAGTTCTATATCGGCGGTGCCAACTCGGTTCGTGCATTCCCTGTTCGCTCCATAGGTCCGGGCAGATATTGTCCGACCGAAATCCGTCCGAATGGATATTACGACCAGACTGGTACTTTCAAGTTTGAGACCAACTGCGAACTTCGTTTCCCGATTTTGGGATACCTCAAAGGCGCATTGTTTTTAGATGCTGGTAATGTGTGGTTGCTCAAGAAAGACGACTATCGCCCAGGTGGCGAAATCACGTTGAAGCACTTCCTCAACGACCTTGCTTTGGGCACAGGCGTGGGTGTGCGATTCGATATGGATATGCTCGTGCTTCGTGCCGACTTGGGTATCGGCATTCACGCCCCCTACGATACAGGCAAGAGCGGCTACTTCAACATGCCAAGTTTCAAAGACAGCCTCGGCTTCCACCTCGCCATCGGCTACCCATTCTAAATGCCCCTATGGCGAAAAATGCTGCCATAATGTGGGTTTAATGCACGGGCATAGTATGTGTCGCGTTTGAAACATGCCAAAGGCATGTCCCTATGTTATAATCCGATCCCCCCCTTTTTTTTAGAAGAGGCTGAGGGGTTGCTGTTGGATTTTTTCTTTTGCTTTTTGGAGGTATGATTCGTTAACGTCGAAACCTATGGCTCGGCGGTGCAGGTCGTATGCCACTTTGCAGGCGGTGCCTAAGCCGCAGTAGGGGTCGAGCACGATGCCGCCATCGGGGCAAGTGGAGAGAATCATCAGGTGGCAAAGGCTTTCGGGAAACACATTGTATCGCTCCACAGGGCTATTTGCTGGCGTGATGTTCCACACATCGCTTGGCATGGTGCCGTTTTTGTTGTAGAGCAGGAAGTAGCAGCCTTTTTCGTTGATGGATTTCGCCTTTTCCGACTTCGACTCCATCACCTGGCCTTCGGCGGTGCGGATAAACATGCGAAAATCAGGAATTTCACCATTGTTCACCATATCCACCACCTTGTCGAGTTCGGCAAGTGCGTTTTGCTTTTCCTCGTCGGTAAGCGCAGTAGAACTCATCACATTGCGGCGATATTTCATACCAGTCACGCCGCTTGATGTTTTGCCCTCTTTCGCTTTCTTTTCCGTCACATTGTTGAAGAACAGGCGTAGTTCTTCATCATCGTAATAGAAATCGTCGCTTTTCACGAAGTGGAAAATAAATTCGTGGGTGTTGCGTAGGTGGTCGAAACTGCTGTCGAATGCGCTGCTTTGCTTATCCCATACCACATCGTTGCGCAAAATCCAGCCTTGCTCGTCGATCATTCGCAGCGCAATGCGCCATGGCAAGCCTTTGAGTGCCTTGTTTTGATAGGTGTCGGCAAGATTGATCCACAGTGAACCCGATGGTTTCATCACGCGGTGGAGTTGGCCCATCACAGCCACAATGCTTTCGATAAATTCGTCGATATTGTCGGTGTTGATGCTCTCTGCGCCATAGCGGCGAAGGCTCCAGTATGGGGGACTGGTGACAATGCAATCGATGCTGTCGTTTTCCACACGACTGAGCAAATTCAGCGCTTCCCCATTATAATATTGTGGGAAAGGGCTGTCGCCAAGCAGCGTCACGATGTTCTGCTTTGCTGGGTCGATAGTGGGAATTTCGATGTGGAATTTCGGTTGAGGTGCCACTTCCACAGGCGCAGGTGCCTCGGTAGGCACGCTTGTGGGCACAGGAGCCTCGCCCAATTCCTCACGCAGATACACGAGTGCCTTATCGGCAAGTTTGTCGGTGCCAATTTCGTTCAAAGCAGCAAACGCAAGCCAAAGTGCCACAAGTTGATCTACATCTGTTCCGTAGATTTTGGCAAGTTTCACTACCGTTTCACGTTTTGGGCGGCGTTCGCCATGCTCAAATCGGCTATACATAGGAATATCCACGCCAATTTTCTTGGCGATGTCCTTTTGTTTCAAGCCACTTTCAGCACGCAGTTGGCGTAATTTTTCGGGGAAAAGCATATTGCGTAAATTTGTTGTTATCTGACAAATTTACGAATAATTATTTTAAAAACCAAACCGAATGTGTGAATCTTATTGCTGACCGATTTTGCGTTGGCTCTTGTATCTGCGGTGGTGTTCGCGTCGTGTCACGGTGTGGTAGAGGAGGTTGCGAACGAAGTGCATACCCCAAAAGCGCATGAGCATGAAACCTGCAAAAGCACCTGTGGCATTTGCCACGCAATCGAGATATTCAAATTCGCGTGAGTTGGTGAGTGTGAGTTGCGCTATTTCTAAGAGAATTCCCATTACGGCTGCAAATGTGGTGATGGCGAGCTCCACGCTCAGACTGGTGTGGTGAGGCAGTTTGTGCTTCGCATATTCAAACAAATATACTGTTGTGCACCCAAAGTACATCAAAAAGTGGGCACATTTATCGGCATGAGGAAAAAGCTTGACTGATTGCACATCCAGCGGATTGGCAGCTAATGACAAATAAGCCAAAAAGAGTGTGGCAAGGAGCGAGAAGAAGCCTGTCGGCATCGCAACAATTATTTTTTTCATTGGTAAGGCACGTTATAATATAATATTAGTAATCCTGTGTAGAATTGATTTTGTAATTAATTATGCCAAAATTAGGTGTTTTTTCCTATTTATGCAAATTTTTTGCAAAACAAATTGCCAAGCTCCATACTATTGCACGGCAAATGAAAAATATTGTAAGTGATGGGCACGGTGGTTTGTATTATTTGTGTTAATTTTGTGGTATGGGAATGTGTAAAATCCCTTAAATGACAACACCATAGCGTAGTGACATGCCTTTGGCATGTTTCCAATGCGTTGATTTATTGCATCATCATGCCAAAGGCATGTCCCTACGTTATGATGATTTCACAAATTCAACACATTCATTAACGATTAACGGCTTCTAAACACAGTGCGATGAGTAAAATAGGCGATTTCTTTTCCACTACACGGCGTGAGCGTGTCGGCACATTTGTGGTGCTGCTCCTGCTTGCCGTGGCTGTGCTGTATTCCTACTGTTCACGTCAGAATCGTGAGCATGAAGGCGCGCAGAGTCAGCCAAGCGAACAGGTGATGCAAGCGTTAGCCGATTCGGTGGCAGCCCAACCGCTGAAAAGTCCGAAAGATTCCACCTCAAAGAAATCCAACAAAAAACGCTCAAAACGCAAAAAGAAAGCCAAATCTACCAAAACTTCAAAATACGCCCCACATTCAGGTGATGCTCCAATGGAGGAATTGCCCACCTTTTAACCCAAATCGGTCATTAAGGCTTTTGGTATTTCGGAATTTTAGAAGAATGAATTTTGCTTGTCTTTTAATGAGTGATAGCGAGCTATTACGAATTAAAAACAAGCAAAAGGCATCTTATAAAAGCCGAAAGACCGCAAGAAGTAATCCAAAAAATCCATACACGGTCTAATGACCGATTTGGGTTTAACCTCGGCAGATAAATCGCATTGGCGTATCACCCACATGGCGGCATAAATTGCGACACATAGTTTTTTATGGCTTTGTTTGCTCGTAGGGGATTTTTTTTGTATTTTCGCATTGTAAAATGATATATTCTGCAATGATGTTAAATTTCAATCCGTTTACTCTCTCTTTGCGTGACAGGACACTTGTTCTCGACCGTCCACAGATTATGGGAATTGTGAATGTCACTCCTGATTCTTTTTATTCAGCAAGTCGCACGTTTGATGTGGATTCTCTGGAAAAGAAGGTGGAGCAGATGGTGAGTGAAGGTGTTGACATCTTTGACATTGGTGCCTATTCCACTCGTCAGGGTGCCGACGACGTTAGTCCCGAAGAAGAACTTCGCCGTTTGCAGCGTGGCATGGAGGTGGTGAAGCGCATGGCGCCAAACATTCCAGTTTCTATCGACACATTCCGTGCCAATGTGGCGCGCGCTTGCGTTGAGGAAATGGGAGCCGACATTGTGAACGATGTGTCGGGTGGCACGCTCGATGCCGATATGGCTGCCACGATGGGGCAGCTTGATGTGCCGTATATTTTGATGCACATGCGTGGCACTCCTGCCACTATGCAGCAGTTCACCGACTATCCCGGTGGCGTGGTGGCTGATGTGGTTGCCGACTTGAAGGCGAAGATGGAGCACTTCCGTGAGCAGGGTTGCCGTCAGGTGATTCTTGACCCAGGATTTGGCTTCAGTAAGACATTGGAGCAGAATTATGAACTGATGAACGGCTTGGCGGCATTTCACGAGTTGAATGCGCCGCTACTGGTGGGCATTTCCCGAAAGTCGATGATTTTCCGCTTGTTGGGCACATCGTCGGCAGAGTCGCTTGAGGGCACCACGGTGCTCAACACCATAGCGATGCTCGCAGGAAGCCATATTTTGCGTGTTCATGATGTGCGTGCGGCAGTTGAGGCGCGCGCAATTTTGGAGGAATTGGACAAAACGAAAGCGTGAAAAGCGTAACCATTTTCCTCGCCTTATTTTGACTTTAATAAACTGATTAGATGTTTGAAAGTTTTGGCATAATTGACTTTATCGACATTGCTTTAGCGTCGGCATTGTTGCTCTACCTCTACCTCACAATGAAGAAGTCGGGGGCTATCAATGTGTTTTTGGGAATCGTGTTTTTGCTGGTGGTGTTCACGGTGCTCCGCATCAGTCGCATGACATTGATGAAGGGCATATTCGACACTATTATCAGTCAAGGTGTAATCATTCTGATTATCCTTTTCCAGAACGAGATACGCCACTTCCTTAGTGATGTGGGTTCAAACCGCAGTTTGCGTTTCTTCAAGCGGTTTATGCACAAACCATCTGCAGCCGATAAGCGCAAGTGGCTGATGCCTATCATTTATGCCTGCATGTCGATGTCGAAGTCGAAAACCGGTGCGCTGATTGTGGTGCAGAAAAGCACGTCGCTGTCAGATTTCGTTAACACTGGCGATATGATTGATGCGAAGGTGAACAATCGCTTGCTCGAAAATATCTTTTTCAAAAACAGTCCGCTACATGATGGTGCGGTGATTATCTCCGATGGCAGAATCCTTGCCGCCGGGTGTATTCTGCCTGTGTCGCACGACCGCAACTTGCCTCGCTACTTAGGTCTTCGCCACCGTTCGGCGTTGGGAATCACCCAGGAAAGCGATGCCGTGGCTATCGTGGTCAGCGAGGAGACTGGCAATATCTCATGCGCCTACAAGGGCGAAATATTCCTCAAATTATCAAGTACGGAACTCGACCACAAAGTTTCGGAATTACTTAATGAATAATCATAAAAAATGGATAACAATATAAGAGGTGCATTTGAAATTGGTGATGCACTGGTGAGTCTTGACCTTGCCGAACGCTTTTTCTGCTGTGATATTGACGCCTGCCTGGGCGCATGCTGCATCGAGGGCGACGCAGGGGCTCCAATCACCAAAGAAGAGTTTGATAAACTGAAAGAAGTGCTTCCTGTGATTTGGGACGACCTGCTTCCACGCGCGCAAGAGCAGATTAAGGAGCATGGGGTGGGCTACCTCGACCCCGAAGGCGAAATCGTTACCCAGATTGTTGACGGCAAGAATTGCGTGTTTTCCACCTATTTGCCGGGCGGCGTGTGCATCTGCGCCATCGACAAGGCATACCGCGAGGGCAAACTCGACTGGCGTAAACCCATTTCGTGCTATCTCTACCCAGTGAGGGTGAAAAAGCACAAGGCGTTTACTGCCGTGAATTACCATCGCTGGAAAATCTGCAAGAGTGCCGAAGTGATAGGCAGAAAAAACAAAGTGCGCCTCTATCAATTCCTGAAAGAACCGCTCATCGAGCGTTTCGGCAAAGAGTGGTACGATGAACTCGCCGCAAATTGCGACCTCTATGTGAAAACCTACCTCGAAGACTAACCGAGCATTTCGCCCAAAATGATGCCTCAATCACGTAGGGACATGCCTTCGGCATGTTTCCTGTGCGTTGATAGACTGGTAGTTTCATTCTCGCTAAATCTGAAAATACAATCTTTTCCACATAGATTTTCCGATTGCATTTTCCGATGAGGGGTGGGAGCGATAAATGCCGAAATATTTGGCAGTTACGAAATTTTATATTAATTTTGCACCGATTTTCGTAACCTCTGTTGGGAAATTTGTGTGGCCCTTGTACGTTGCGGAAACGGTATAGTACTATAAAACAAATAATTACAATGGATTTAATTAAAGTTGTAGAGCAAGCATTTGCTACCAAGAAGGAACTTCCTGCATTCTTCCCTGGCGACACTATCACAGTGGCTTACCGCATTAAAGAGGGTAACAAGGAACGTATCCAGCAGTATCGTGGTGTTGTTATCAAAATCAGCGGCGAAGGCGACAAGAAGCGTTTCACCGTTCGCAAGATGTCTGAAAACATTGGTGTAGAGCGTATCTTCCCAATTGAATCTCCATTCATCGACAGCATCGTGATCAACAAGCACGGTCGCGTGCGTCGCGCTAAAATTTACTACCTCCGCAAGCTCACTGGTAAGAAGGCTCGTATCAAAGAGCGCCGCGTAGTGGTAAAGAAGGAAGCATAATCTGCTTGCCAGAAGATATTCCATTAAGGTTGCCGCAGTCCGATTCGGATTGTGGCAATTTTTTTGTAAATTTGTTTGCTGAAAATGGCAGAGCGAAAAATCATACACGTAGATATGGATGCGTTTTTTGCATCGGTTGAGCAACTCGACAATCCCGACTTGAAAGGTCGGCCTATTGCCGTGGGGCACGATGCGCCGCGCAGTGTGGTGGCTACGGCGAGTTATGAGGCGCGAAAATTCGGCGTTCATTCCGCACAGCCCATGGCGCAGGCGAAGCGGCGGTGCGAGCAACTGGTGATTGTGGAACCACATTTCGCCCGTTATCGCGAGGTGTCGGCGCAGGTGCATGAGATTTTCCACCGCTATACCGACATCGTGGAACCCATCTCGGTGGATGAGGCATTTCTTGATGTGACCGAAAACAAGAAGGGCATCACTTTGGCGATGGATATTGCCAAGGAAATACGCCAAGCCATTTGGGATGAGTTGCATCTGACCGCCTCGGCTGGCGTGTCGTGTAATAAGTTGTTGGCGAAGATTGCCAGCGATTTCCGCAAGCCCAATGGGCTGACGGTGGTGCATCCGCAGCGCATTCAGGCGTTTTTGCAGCATCTGCCTGTGGAGCATCTGTGGGGCGTAGGGCCCAAAACGAAGCAGAAAATGTATGATTTGATGGTGCACACTTGTGGTCAACTCCGTGAGGTGCCGCTGGAGATTCTGAAACTGGAATTTGGAGACTTCTCTGCAGGAGAAAATGTCTTTGAATCAGCATTAGAACCGATTGAAAGTCAATATCAATGCCCTAAAATAAAAATGCTTCATGAGCTTTTGATCAATGCCGAGGAACATGGGGGAGAGATGAGTGAGTCTGCACTGCTCCTGTTAGAAGATATCGAATTGTGGAAGCGCAGAGGCTATCAGCTTCAGGCAGAGAAGAAAAAAAGTCATACGGATAACATTATTTCTGTGATTGTATCCGTTATTTTGTGTGCGACGGCATTGTATGTGTTAGATTCCATGAAAGATCTTTTTGTGGTGAAAACGGATTTTAATATTTTTGGAGTAGGGATCATTCAGGTCTCATCACTTGTATTTCTGCTTTTCCTATTATGGGTATTTGTAAAGAGTTCGAGGAATCTGACGAATGACTGGCTAGCCACAGAGAAGGTGGAGAAAGAACAGGAAATCAGTTCAAGCTGTGAAATGGTGTACCATTACAATGAGAAAAAGGAAAAAAGAAAAAGTATGTTATGGGCATTGCCGGCGGCTGGTATGATGTTAGCTGCTGTATTGGCCGGAAAACTTATTCTCGCAGGAATTTTATTCCCGGTGACGCTTTTTTTAGCCATGCAGCATAAGGTGGGGTATCAGATTGCAAAAAGAGATGTGAAGGAGGCTGTTTATCTGGCTCTTCCGGGCTGGTTTATGGAACTTGCTCTGTTATTGCAGAATAATAATGTACAGGTTTCAATCGAAAAGTCAAAAAACAGTGCACCGCCGGTGCTCAGATATGAGATTGAATGTCTGGAGGAGCGATTAAAAAAAACGCCGGAAAAACTGAGTGCATATACAGAATTTTGCAAAGAATTTGATGTGCCGGAAGCACAGAATTGCATGAAAATGCTTCATGCTGTTGCGGAGATGGGAACCGGGGATGCAGTGACACAGATGAATCATCTGATCATGCATGTGAATGAAATGCAGAACCGGGCAGAAGAAATCCGAAATGGAAAAATCGCATTTAGACAGAAAATGATATTTTCTTATCCTGTTATAGCGGCAACCGTAAAACTTCTGATCGATCTGACAGTTGGAATGATAATGATGTTTCATATGCTTGGAAGTATGGGAGGTGCAGTGCAATGAGGCAGATAATCGGGGCATTTGGTATTTTATTTATAATGATGGCAAATATTTTTATATGTACAGGTCTGATCGGGGCGAGTGGGCAGGTTGCTGCTGCAAAAGAGTATAAATCACAGGTGGTTGCGGAACTGGAAAACAGTAATTTTAATCCGGGTGTGATCGATGCCTGTAAAAAGAAGGCGGCAGAGGACGGATATGAACTGGAGATTTCGGATTGTGTTTATGACGCATGGCAAAATATGAGAGCTGCACAGGTGGCATTAAAGTATCATTACCGCATACCGGTACTTGGAATTTACGAAGAGAATATTACATATGCGATTGCGAGGTGATAGATTTGAGCCTTATGATGATCGTGGAAAAATTTGGCGGAGCGTTTCTGGGGATTTTGGCTGGCAGTGCAGTGATAAGAATGTTTTATGAAATTTTAAATTATGTGTCATCTTTTTAAAGAACACAGGAAAGGGAAAGCAGATGGAGGATATCATTGAGGAATTTGGAAGTGGATTTCTGACAATTACCGTGACACTTTTTTTAGTTGGTTACTGGTATGAAAATATGAGGCAGGGCGGAGCCGTTTATGAATTTGTGCAGCAGTTTCTGAATTGTATCTGCGGCGGATAGGAGGTGGATATGCATGAAGTGATCAAAGTTTATGGGAAAACAATTCTTCAGGCGATAATCCTTGTGGGGGTAATGTGGCTTGTTTTTAGGGGAGTGACGGATGAAAACGGAAATAAGGGAATCGTTGAGATCGTATCTGGTCATATGGATCAGCAGATGGAAAACCCGGCAGATTTTGAAACGTTTTATGAGGAATCACAAAAAGCACCACCCCATTTTGAAACAGCCATAACAGGATATCTGAAAATTGGAACATATCAGATGACAGATATTATAAAGGCGTGGGATTATGCAGAAAATGAATTGCAGATACAGTTGATGAAAGTTATTTCACCCGATGGAACAGTGCTGGAAAATAAATTGGATTTTCAGATGCCGGGGGTGTATGAAGTAAGTGTGATGACAGAAGATCATGATAACAGAGTCAGATATGCCGTGGTAAATATACCGGTAAATGAATGACAGATAAAGGGTGGGAAAAGTGAAAAACATGATAACTATGATGATTGGAATCGTAATTGGTGCAATAACAATTCTGATAATATTAACGGTAACCGGCCGTATGAATTACGCTACAGAGCTGGAAAGCCAGCTTCCGGCGGTTGTAGAAAATATACTTTGTAATGTAAAGATAAAACAGTTGTATAATGTAGCCGATAATCAGGAATTTACCGCGGATGTGACAGAACAGATTGCAAAGGAGCTGGATGCCCAAACCGGTATTGTAATGCTGATCATGGGAGCTGATAAGGAGAAGGGACTATTTTCTGTGGGAGTAGATAGAACGTTTGTGCATCCGAATGGAAAAACCGGTACTGTGAAATGCAGCCGGACTGTATTGGCAGACAAGTTGCAAATAGTAGAAATTCAGAAATATTATGTACAGTTTTATAAAGATGCAGATAACAGTGAATGTTATAAAAAGTACTGTGTGACGGAAGGAGATACGATCACACAGTACTTTTTATAACATTCACT
>OJMM01000959.1_pt1 | contig 18137 bp, 13 predicted proteins | sample 1597231 | NCBI WGS metagenome assembly OJMM01 (sample SAMEA2452128, study PRJEB22498) | human gut metagenome | reverse complement strand
GTGTCCAAATCTCGGTACCGGCGGTTATGGTTTCCACGGCCCATATGAACACATCTCTGTGGAAGGTATGCAGACCGCTGTTCGTATTTTAAAAAATATTGCCACCCATCCGATCCGTAAATAAATTTATAAAAAACCGTCCGCAGTTTTCTTTCTGCGGACAGTTTTTGTTCTATAACTTATTAAATTTTCTAATTTCCCTGCATATTTGCAGATTTTGCAAGTACGGGTTTCTGGAACATACGAAAGAGTCCAATCTGTTCTAAGGCCTTTGTGATTGCGAAAAAGATCACCGAATCAATTGGCCACATAATCAGGTTCTTCAGCGCACGTGCCGGAAGAAGCACCATAAATGCCTGTCCATATAACACATTCAGACAAAGTGTTGTCAGAATCACGTTACAGACCAGCATAACTACAAATTTAGCTGCCAGCACACGCCAGATCGTAAGCTTTTTCTTATAAAAAAAGCATCCATACAGGATTCCGGCCAGTATAACAACCAGCGTCAGCTGTGGACAAAATGGTCCAGTTGGCTTCATCATATACTTGATAATATCCAACGCACCATGGAAAATTCCTCCAACCACCGGTCCAAACAGATAATCAATGATACCATTTGGAATACTGGAAAAACCAATCCGAATAAACTGCCCATATTCAATGGAGAAAAACCCTAGAATGACAGCAACTGCAGCAAGCATTGCCATGGTAGTGATGGTTCTTACCGCTTTTAATTCACGGAAAGAATCGGTGAACAAAGTAACGAATTTTTTCATAAAAAAATTACCTCCTTTGCAGACCTCACCGTACTACAACTGGAGATAATATTATCTTCGGATGCAGCGGGATGCGACTCATGTACCGCAAGATTCTCTTTTCGTCCGGGTGACAACTCCCTGTTCATCCGGCACTTAACGCACATGTGTCTACTCTGCTTTAAACTATTAAATTGCAACGAGCTAAGTATAACACAATGAAAAAGAAATGCAACTATTTTTTTCATTTTATGGCATTTTTATAGCAAAACGCCATCTGTCACACGTTTTTACGTGGAACAGATGGCGTCCGTTGCCTGTTATTTTATTCTTTTCAGGTTCCCATACTTGCAAACAGGGCAGCTATCTCATCCGGGCTTAATGCCTTATTCGGATCTGCCGGTTCTTCCGGCTGAAGCGGTGCTTCTTTTACGGCTTCCGGCTCTTCAATCGGCTCCGGAATATCCTCCGGTTCCACAGTTTCCTCGGCAGGTTCCTCAACTTTATCCGCATTGTTATCGTTGCCCATATTCGCAAACAGCGCAGCTATCTCATCCGGGCTCATGGAACGGTTTGGATCTGACAGATCCGGCATCGGTGGAAGTTCTTCCTCCGGCAGGTTCTCATCATCCGCTTCATCAACAATCGCTTCCTCCGGAATCGGGTCCGGTTCTACCAGTTCCTCTGCTTCCTCAATGGCTTCTTCCGGATCCGGAGGAATAATCTCATCCGCTGCCATGATCGGAGGCTCTTCCTCCGGCTTTAAATCCTCCTCTTCCGGTATATCCGGCAGAATCTCCGGTTCCATATCTTCTTCCGGCTCCAGCGAAATCTCCGGTTCCAGGCTCTCCTCCAGATCCGGCAAAATTTCCGGTTCCGGGTTTTCTTCCAGATCCGGCGAAATCTCCGGTTCCGGCTCCATACTTTCTTCCGGCTCTGGTGAGATCTCCGGCTCTACCGGTGTTTCTTCCACATGATTCTGCGGTGCCGGCTGTGGCTCTACAGGTGTTGCCACAGGTACAGAAACCTGCGGCTGGGAAACAACCACTTTCTGACTGTTCATAATGGTCTGATTCAGGCGCAGTTCCATATCTTTCATTGCAATAATGATTTCCTGCAGCTTTGCGGCTATCTCTTTATCCTGTGAATGTTCCTGTTCTTTTCCATCCTTCTGCACCGAAGAAATTTCATCCTTACAGACTGAAAGAATCTCGTCCTTATAAGCACCCGCAACTGTACCGAACCCATCCATTCCTTTCTGGAACGTATCAAACCGGTCGATCAGCTGTTCGTATGAATTCATCAATGCATCGGTATTCTCATGGGACCGCTTGATAATTACTTTTGCGATTCCCTTCTGTGCATTGACAATTTCCTCTGTCGGAATCTTAGATGCCTCTTCCATATATGCAAGCTTCACCGATATTTCCTCAAAATATTTTTTCAGCATGAGATATGATGCCTTTTCCGACTTGAAAATACTCTCATACTGTTCCTCTCTCCGGGCATATTTTGTCTCATATACTGAAATCACGCCTCTGATTGCAACATACAGGCATATCAGATCTGCTGCTGCCAAAACAACCAGAACAATAAACATCTTCGGGAAATTGACTATGGCATACAACTCTGCCATAAAAATAAACGCAAACAAAAGTATCCCGAAAATCATCTGCATCCTTGCTTTCGAATCTTTATTCTTCATATGATACCGCTCCTTCCATGAGCCCGCTATTCTAACCACTATGCAAAATAAGCTCTAGTATGTTATATTTTACCATATTGTGTCGATTCTCACAAGGTTTGTTGTTTATTTCTGCCTTCTATAATACGTCATTTACAATCTGCTCTGCTGTCAGATGATTCTCTTTTAATACCTCATTTACATCATACCGGTCAAGGAATTCTTTTTTCAATCCGTAATTATAGACTTTCATATCACTGCTTCCATAAAATCTTGCGATTTTTTCTCCGAAACCACCATTCAGGATGCCATCTTCCAGTGTAACTACCGTGTCATGGTCTGCCTTCAGCTTCTCAAGCAGTCCTTCATCCAGTCCGGTAATATAATACGGGTTGATTACCGTTGCATGAATACCTTTTTTCTCCAGCATTTCTGCGGTCTGCAGTGCCAGGGAATAAAATGTTCCGAGTCCGATCAGTGCAATTTTGCTTCCCTTTTCCGTTACCTCATAGGTGTTGAGCTGGCTCCAGTCTTTTGTGACTTCTCTGCCATCCGAAATCATGTCTCCGCCCGGAAGTTTGATCGCAACCGGCATTTCCTTCTGCTCCACACTCCAGTCAAGCATTGACAGATATTCTTCCTTTGTTGTCGGTGCCAGATAAACCAGTCCCGGGATATTAGAAAGCATCGGAATATCCTGCAGTCCCAGATGGGTAACATCCGTCATGCCAAATACCGATCCCGTATACACAACAATCGTTGCCGGATTCCCGTCAATACACAGATCCTGTGAAATCTGGTCATACGTCCTCTGGATAAAGCTGGAATACACACCGTATACCGGCTTTCCGCCACCTTTGGCAATTCCGGAAGCAAGTGCTACCGCTGTCTCCTCCGCGATTCCCACATCTACAAACTGCCGGCCGGCCTGTTTCCTTTTCTCCTGCGTAAATCCGAGAATCGTCGGGGTTCCGGATGTAATTGTAACAACTGTCGGATCCTTTTTCATCTTTTCAATCAGATATTCACAGGTCACCGAAGAATAATCTTCCACTTCCGGAAAATGGGATTTTCCGGTCTCAATATCAAATGGAAGATGCCAGTGCCATTCTTCCTTATGCTCTTCTGCCGGTTTATAACCTTTTCCCTTTAATGTATTAATATGGACAACAACCGGTTTCTTACTGTCTTTTACCTGTTTGAAAGCCCCGATCAGTTCCCTTAAGTCATTTCCATGATCCACATAGACATAATCAAGTCCCATGGCTTTAAATAAATTGCACTCTGCCTGTCCGTTTGTCTCGCGGAGTAATTTCAGATTTGAATAAAGTCCTCCATGATTTTCTGCAATTGACATATCATTGTCATTTACTACAATGATCATGTTGCTGTCTAATTCTGCCGCAAAATCCATTCCTTCTAAGGCTTCTCCTCCGCTTAAAGAACCGTCTCCGATAATTGCGATCACATTTGCACTTTCCCCACGAAGATCCCTTGCCTTTGCCAGACCGCATGCCAGACTGACGGATGTAGAGGTATGTCCGACCGTAAAATGGTCATGTTCACTTTCCTGCGGACAGCTGTATCCCGTCACGTCGTCGTAATGTTCTTCATATAAATAGGCATCTTTTCGACCGGTCAGCATCTTGTGCGGATAGGTCTGATGGGAAACATCAAATACCATTTTGTCCTTTGGGGACTCAAAAACATAATGCAGTGCAATGATTGCCTCTACCATGCCAAAATTCGGGCCAAAATGCCCGCCGTGAATACTTGCCCTCTTTAATAATGCATGACGCATTTCTTCTGCGAGAGCTGTCATCTCTTCTATATTTAATTTCTTCACATCTTCCGGTCCGTTAATCTTTTCGATATACATATAATAAATTCTCCTTCCGATTTTATCTATCATAATATACCACTTAAAGTTAACTTTAAGTCAAGTATTTTTTATTTAATTTTCAACTTTTTGCTTCAAATCCTCAATTGCCTGAGCCACTATACCTGCGCTCTTAAAAAGATGTAAATAATGTAATGATAAAAGTGGCAAAAGGTATCATTTCCCACTGAAATGCAATTTTTGTGTCATTCGCATTTCTTGCGATCCGCTTGTTGTTCCGATATAATTATGCTATGATTGTGCTTTGATTGGAGGAAACCATTTTGAGCGAATATTATAAGTTTTTTCAAAATAAAAAATGTGAATATTTTCCATGCCATAAAGGAATTCCGGAGGCGGACTTTAACTGTCTGTTTTGTTATTGTCCCCTCTATACACTCGGGAAATCCTGTGGTGGAAACTGTGAATATTTAAAAAATGGTATCAAATCCTGCATAAACTGTGGCTTTCCCCATCACCGAAAGAACTATGATAAGGTCACGGGCCGCTTTCAGGAAATTGCAGCCGTTATGGCTGTTTCCGATAAGGAGGATGCATCCCATGAAATGTAAACTTACTCCCGGATTATCCTCCGGTGACTGGAACGAATTTTGCAGCCGTTTCCATTTCCCTCCGGATGACCTGCCTCATATTCAGGCAATTTATACGGCACTTCTTCCCCTGGTTGAATCCTATGCGTATTACTCTCTGGATCAGGATTTAGACTGGGTTTCTCTGCCTCACTATGCCTATGGGTTTGTGACGCTTGGAAACGGAGTGGATGAACTGTCGGAATTATATCTGAACCATGAACAGATCCAGGAGGCTTACATTGTGGACTGCATCAGCCTGATGCTTTTGTCAAAGGCTTATGAAGAGTTTGCACATGTGGTAGAACGTCAGAGCCGCCTGTATCTTGCAGAATTATCTTTTCTGGGAGATACCTATTGCCTTGACCTGCTCCCACAGATTTATGGGCGGCTTGCCCCGGATGGCATCCAGCTTACCGAGGGGCAGATGCTCCGGCCGCTTAAGACAGCAACGCTGATCCTGCATCTGGATACAACAACACACGCCAATCTCAAGCAATTGTGTAATACGTGCGCAACCTGCCGGAATTTTTCCTGCCCGTCGAGAAAGGTCACGGCTCCGCATTTGCCGCATACTTATGGGGCCATGCAGATATTCCATACAAAATAATTATTTTTCAATTGATAAGTCAGCATTTTACCGTGCTTTTTTCAAAAGTTCTTCCGCTGTAATACCAAACAATTTCTTAGTTGCTCCACCCACCCGACACGGACAATCTCTGCTCTACACCTTGTGCTTCCAATATAAATGAAACCGATATGGTGAACTGATTAAAATGCTTCTGTTTTTTATAACTGATGATTGAAGAAATATAAACAAAAGCAAGGGGGTTGAGAGTAACCTCGAATCTGAAAACCTTATCTTTACAAGTTTGAGGTTTCGAATGATTATTAAGATAAAAAGATGTAAATAACATAATATTAGCAGTTGACTTTAACATTATTAAATGATAATATCAATAATATTAAAGAAAGGGGTTGGTAATGAGACGAAAAGCGCAAGAATGGATATACAATTTAAGTGATGAAGATATCACATTTATAAAAAATTTTGTTATGTCATCTGGCTCTTTAAAAGAGGTTGCAAAATTGTATCATATAACATATCCTACCGTGCGATTGAGACTTGATCGACTTATACAAAAAATGCAAATGAATGATCAAATAGAAAATGACGCTTATATTTCATTAATTAAAAAAATGGTAATAGATGATCAACTTGATTTTGACACAGCAAAAATATTGATAAAAAAATACAGAGAGCAAAAAGGAGAATAAATGAAATTTTCTACAATTTTATTCATCGTAATAATAATGGCATTAACCATTATTTGTGTACGTTTTTTAGAATCATATTTAAATAAAAAAAGAAGAACAACTACCGTATCATTAACACCAATTATTTTTCTTGTTCTTTCAATCGTATTAATTATAGTGTATCTTAATTTTGAACCAGAAAGTTTTGAACGCGTTGAGAAGCAGGGGTTATTGACACTCTCATATAGTTTCGTTTCCAAAAATCAGATGTCTATAAAGGATAAGATACATAATTGTATCATTATCTTTATACTTACAAATATTCCTACTGTTATATCAATTTATAATCGGATAAAAAGAAATAGAACGATTACGCGCAAAAAGAAAATAAATGAAATGAAATTGCGGGAATTATAATGTTCATCTCTATATATTATATATAGTTGTGATGCCGTTGGATATTATAGTGGAAAGCACTGGACAAATGCAAGTGCTTCTAATGCAAGCGTAGATTCTGACTTTGTTATATATACATATAAACTTTCTGGACAAAGTAACAAAACCACATGTACTTCCTCCTGTATTACCTTAAAATGTTCTGGAAATCTTGATACTTATGTTGGAGTTGGAAATGTAGGAATTGTAAAGATTGCATACATCGCAAACTTATTCGAGTAAAACCAATTTCTACGCTTCAAGTTATTTATAATAATGAAAAAAAGATATATAGTGATACTCGTTTTGCTTATACTGATCTTACTCTATAATAGATATGGATCTGGTGTCTAAAATCATTTAAGTGCACAGGTAGACAGTATTTCAATTGAGGCAGTATGAAAAACTTATCCAGCGCGAACGATTAGAAATTGTTCGCAGATAATAAAACAATTTAATAAAATATAATTAGTGCCTGCTGAGTAAGCAGACACTAATTATAAACTTCATTATTCATTTGAGTTTTACAATGGTCTGAACCTTATTTTATGCCGGTATCCAGCAAAGATCTTTAAATCATTGACAAAAAATTACGCAATGGTATTATGAAAATACAAAACGCAATACCGTGTAGGCGGTTTGCCAAAGTTAGTTTTAAAAATAACCGGTCTTTGGTAGGGGCGGTTATTTTTTATGGTTAGAAAAGATCATTACGATCAGATTGATAATAGCAACAATCAGTATGCAAAACTGAAAATATTGTTCCCCACACATGACTTTGATTTTGTGTTTACTCCTTTACAGATTTCTTGAAAAGATGGAGAAATTAAATTTTCTTCCATATATTTTACAATATACTCATACATTTCTCTTTCTTTATCCGTAAGTTCATTGCTTAGCAGCTTAGCTTTTCTCCCATTTGCTACCTCCCTATATGCCTATACAATAAAACATGTGTTCGATTATATCAAATAAAAATTATTGCCAAACCATCCTCAACTGTCCGACCTGCTCCTCCACAATCCGCCCCAACCTCTGCTTCATGACTCTCTGCACAATCTGCCGCCTCCGGTAAAAACAATTCCGGCTGATTTGGAAAATTCCGTAGTGCACATTCACTTTATTTCTTGTGTATTTTTGTGTATTTTAGTTGACTTTTGTGTAATATTGTGTATGATATAATTAAAGGAGGTACATAATGAATCCAAGGCAACAAACGATTAAACAACTCAGTGCTTCCGGTTATGAATTGAAACGCCACGGTGCTAATCACGACATTTACTACAATCCGCAGACACACAGCACCGTACCTGTCAAACGACACGATTTCAATGAAAACGACATGAAGTACATCTTCAAGGAAGCCAATATTAGCAGGATGCATTAAATATGTTTCCTGCTTCCAAATAGGAGGGTTACTATGAAATATATTTATACAGCTTTGTTTACACCTATCGAGGACGGATCTGGATACTACGCAAAAGTCCCTGATCTTCCTGGATGCATCACTACTGGCAATAGTCTTTCTGATGCAATTGACCAAATTACCGATGCAATGAGCGCATGGCTTGTTGTTGCAGAGGATGAAGGCGAACCGATTGCTCCTCCATCACCACAGGAAAAATTAAGTGTTGATGCCGGCACAATCTGTTCCCTGATTTCCGCAGATACCATTGAATATCGTGCCCAGACAGATACTCGCGCCGTTCGAAAAAATGTTTCTCTTCCAAGTTGGATGGTCCGTCTTGCTGACAAGCGCGGAATCAACTGCTCACAAGTCCTTCAGGATGCCTTACGAACACTTCTTGATAACTCCACTATCGCACATACTCATTAACATTATCCCTTAAAAACCAGTTATCTATATGGGTAACTGGTTTTCTCATAAAACAAAAAATGCCTCTCCATCAACCATAACACGGTTATTTACTATCTTGAAATCTGGAGCATCCCTGCCTATAACCATAAATATAAAAACGAGCAGCAAAACCGGATTTACACCAGTCTGCTACTCGTTTGATGATTATAATATTTTCTTTTCTTGTGCCATTGCAACCAGTTATCGGACAAATGGCAGGAACGTAATGCTATACTTTATTTTCCAAACCGGCTGATTTCTTTCGCATATGATATTTCCGTTTTTCCTCATACATTTTCTCATCCATATGCATTAAAAAAGTTTCTGCATCATCTTCTGTCCCAAATTCCGTGTATCCCATGGAAACACTTAAATGAAACGGTTCTATACCGGATTCATTAAACCGGGACAGATTATGGTTAATCTCCTCCATTGTTGCTAAGACACGCTCCGTATCAACACCTGACAGCAACACAATAAACTCATCTCCCGCATACCGGATTGCCATACCAGCATCCGGTATGGATCTGATGAGTATATTTCCCAACGTACAAATAGCCTTATCACCCGTACTATGACCTAAATTGTCATTAATACACTTGAAATCGTTTACATCCATCATGATTCCATATAAGGATTTCTGGCTTGCAATTTTCTTTTCTGCAAGCACCGCATTAAAATATCTCCGGTTGTATAATCCGGAAAGCTCATCCATATACAAACTCTCTGCGTATGACTGCATCTGCACAAATATCAATGCGACCGCAACCAGCACCCATGATGATGTAATTCCATAAAAAAGGAACTGGATAACTACACCTGCAAAACAAGGACCAACGAAATAGATCACCGGGAAAAAATTCAGGTTAACCCCTTGTTTTTTGGAATGATACACCAGATAGATACTGTAAGCAAAATATATGACAAGCGAAATATATCCCACCAGCGCACCGGCAGTTCTCTGGTATACATTCTCCCCGGATATTTTAAACATAATCCCTGTTCCAAACAGATTACATAAAACCATAATTACTTCTACCAGCCAGGGAAATATCTCCACTCCTGCTTTTTGAACCATTCTTTTATAATTTCGATAGATACGCAATTCCACGTACATACACCAAAGCATACCCATACTGACTGTCCCTATAAAGCATATGCTGTTAGAGATATAATTAATCTGCCGGCTGCCAGTAAACTGTTTTCCATCTACGAGAAAAGCAATGGTTTCAGACAATGCCCCCACTAAATTTACGATTGCTATTCCATCATATATTTTATCTCCCACATGAAGGCTCTCTCTGTTCTTTCGTCTGCAAAACAAAAGGAACCACATCATTAACACGGTCAATCCGTTTGCCATTAATATTTCTTCTAAAACGATGATTGTTATCCCCTCCATCATTCACAGTATGAACTCATTTTTACTAAAATGAGCTCTATCATTATACCAAATGAAAACCGGTTTTTGTCTTTTTCGACATGAACTACAGTTTTTTTAACGTGAACGATGATTTTTTATGTTTCATCACTTTTCACAGCCTACTGCAACTGTGAAAAACCCACGGCTTACAAAGTTAACGGTCTTTGTATCGGAATCATAATAAGATCCCGGTATCTTAACTGCTGCACCGTATTTATCAATTTTATATGCAAAAATCTTTTTGTCTTTTTCCTTTTTCGAAGCATTATAGGAAACAGCGACCCTGATCCGTCCCTTTTTCAGGACAGACGACTGCTTTTTCTTTATTCCTGTGACAGAAAAATCATAAATTGGACGTTTTCCAATAATTTTCCCCGCCCTGGCAGAAAGATTTTTCTTGTCAGCCTGTTTCATTTTGATAACCACAGCTGTATTCATCTCTTTCTTTAATTCTTTTAATGCCTTCGAATCAAAGGTAAGATTTACATTGCCACCATTGACCTTCAATTCTTTTACATTCTTTTTGACAAGTAAATTTACCGCCTGCCCGTCCATTTCAAGATGCAGATTCTTCCAGTTTCCGGCTTTTGCCGTATCAAAAGTTATTTCAACAGACAGGTCTTTTATCCTGCCACCCTGTTCTTTTTCTGCCTTTGTAATTTCTTTTTTCAAAACTGCTGCAATATTCTTCACTTTGACCGTATTATTTTTAACTGCAGTTTTTGCTTTGACATTAATATCCTTAACAGAAACGGACGTATCTGCTGCGGGTGGCGGTGTCACATTCCCCGGTTCTTCTTTTGCATGATCCGGTGCCGGTAATGTGCCAAAATCCGGTGAAACATTGCCAGATGATCCGTCCGTGCTTCCACCGGCATTTTCTCCGAAACCTCCACCGGAGCTGCCTCCGGAACTTCCACCAGAACCGCCCCCGGTCTGGGAATGATCTGCCGTTACACGGACCTGACAATCTGCCTTACTTCCTGTATAGTTGCCATTCCCATTATAACATGCGGTGAACGTATATGTTTTCGTTTCATTCGGAAGCGTTGCCATCCAGTGATCCGTTCCCTTTTCTTCTAATGTGATCCCGGAAACATCACAGGTTACTTTTATCCCGGCATCTTCCGGAATCCCCTGTCTGCAAAGCTGTAATTCTACTGTCCCCGCACCTTTGACCGTATCGGTTTTTGCAGTCAGCTGCATGCTGGTGGAAGCCTTTTCGATTTCCAAAACAGCCTCCCCGTATGTTGGAATAAAAGATGCCTTTTCCGCTTTAAAATAAATCTTATACTGGCCTGCTTCTGTGTAAAATGGCATCTCCGTTTGTGTATACGATCCGTTTTCTGTCAAACTGTAACTGATTTGTACACCATCTTCCTGTTTGATATCAAATGTATGGGGTTTTCCATCATAAGTTACGCGGACAGGTACGGTTTGTATTTCCGGCATCTCACTGTTTTTCCGGTAATAATAAGTGATCTCCTGGCGATCCTCTGTGATGTTTATTTCTCCCTGATTTGCACTGTTTCCTACACATGTATATCCATATAAATCCGGACTTCTTAACGTATACGCAGAATTCTTTGGTACATATACTGTCGCGGGTGCCGTATCAGGCACTGTTGTTTCGGTCCCGTCTTCGTTTTGCAGCATATAACGAATCGTTACGGTACTCCACGCCTGTCCTGCCGTCTGATTGTCAGCCAGAATTTTCCCAGTGTCCTCATCTATGATCTTTCCTTCCAGTCTGTCCCCGGAAACCAGACCAGTTACCGCAGGAAGTGTGACAGAAAGGGACTCTCTGGCTGCATCCGGATCATACCAGTTACTGAGTGGCGGAACGGTATATGTTTCTTCTTTTTCATATTTGACTGTATTGTCTGCTCCAATAATGCGGAAAGTAATCTTCAAATGCTGTTTGGCATCCACCATATTTTGTACGACTGTACGGAATTCCAGATCCTTTCCATTTGCTTTTGTGATATTTGTCTCATCGATCCGGTATTGGTCACTATCCCTGTCAAGTGTTCCTGTCCTGCTATGCGGAATTGTAATTTCAGGATCGCACACATAAACAGATGCCTGCCTGCTGACATAATCACGGTTATTTAATCTCCGCGCCAGTTCCATTTTGCACACTTCACAGAAAGGATTCCCAAGATCCCGCATCATGCAGACGCGGCTCGGCGCAAATACCGTTTCTGTTCCTGCTGCCGTTATTCCGATTCCACGGAACCCAAGCATCTTATGCCATTTAATCTTATCCGGATCCGATGTGTCGGAAATATTTTCTCCCTGCATCTTTTTATCATATTCATCGCCTAATCTTCCGATGCTGTGGGAAATTTCATGGGTCATGACATCCCCCTGCTCATTCTCATCTGAATTTGCCGAAAAAGAAAAGAGTGCATTAGAAGAAGAACCAATATTCGCAGTCGTATTACAAATGATATGGATGGTTCCAACGGCTGCACCGGTATCCAGATATCTGCTCTCCAGCTCTGCCCTCAGTGCCCTGGCTTTATCTTCCCCGTCCTTTGCAAAATAGCAGGATTTCCCGAATGCCTGCACATGAAAATATGTGTCCGGGTTCGACTCCCCATACATCACGCCCACACCAGTTTCATTGGATACCGTCTGTACTGCATAAATATTGATCCTGTCGGAATACTCTTTATAAGGGGACCACTTTAGCAGCCCCTGTGCTTTTGCCGTTGCATCCTTCAAAAATTGTTCCTGTTGTTCCTGGGTATAGCCCTCACCCATGATAACAATCACAAAATTTTCCTTATCATCACCTGTCTTGTGAATGGCATAAACGGAAGCTGCCGCCATCTGGTCTGCCGCTGTCTGGTCTGCCATCACAGGATATGGAAACACCAGGGCAAGCAATAATATCAGGCTAAGTACGATTGCCCCAAACCGTTTTCCACCCTTCTTTTTTACATTCGTCATATCATCCTCCGTACTTTACATTACCAGAAATACTGGTGCTTTCCCTATTCTTCCCACAGACAAACTCCCGGGAAACCATCTGCCGTAAGGCTTCTTAAAGCACGATTACCGCAGCATCAAACCCCTCTACATTTCCATCAAAGGTGTTTTCGGTAAGCAGATTGTACTTCTGCGTGTACTCATTAAATTTTTTTGCACTGCTGCTGCAGTTGAAAATCATGGCAATGGTCTCTTCGCCATTTTTTCTGATCAGGACAACTGTCCCTTCCTCATCTTCTGTGACGCTCCCAGCCAGTTCGCCTTCTACAATACATGCATGGCTTTTCCGGACCTGAATCAGCCGCTTGTACCATTCATACATCTCTTTGTCCTGGTATTCTTCATCCCAGTACATGCCCCGTCTGCAGTCCGGATCGTTTGCTCCCGGCATCGCATACTCATCTCCATAATAAATCATCGGCATTCCCGGCAGTAACAACTGAAAAGCGGCTGCCAGATGCTGCTTTTTCTTATTGTCGTTACACAGATGTAAAAATCTTGCGGTATCATGGCTGTCAATCAGATTCCACATAAGGGGATAGCAGTTTTTGTGTAAGCGTCCCTTCAAATATCCAAGATTTTGTACGAACTGGCTGACCGTAATCTTTTCGTCTGCAAGCAGATCGATCAGGTTCAGGTAAAATGGATAATTCATGACTGTATCCCATTCATCCCCCTCAAGGAAATCTCCTGCATAATGCCAGATTTCCCCAATGATCAGCATATCTTTCTTCACTGCCTTTACTGCTTTTCTGAAATTCTTCCAGAAGAAATGGCTGATTTCGTCTCCTACATCCAGTCTCCATCCGTCAATATCGCATTCCCTAATCCAGTAGCATGCAACATCCGTAATGTATTTTTCAACTTCAGGATTTTTCAGGTTTAACTTTGGCATTCCGCCATAATAACCAAAACATTTGAAGTTTGGGATCTCTCCCCATTCGCTTTTAAGTGGGAATCCATCAATAAAATACCAGTCCCGGTATTTGGATTTTTCACCATTTTCCAGGATATCCGCAAACGCAAAAAATTCTCTTCCCGTATGATTGTATACCGCATCCAGGACTACCTTCATACCACGCTCATGCGCTTTTTGTACCAGCTCTTTGAGATCCTCTGTTGTTCCAAAGGACGGGTCTATCTGGTAGTAATCCGTGGTATCATACTTATGGCACGAATTTGATTGAAAGATAGGTGTCATATACAGCACATCGATTCCCAGATTCTGAATATCATCCATATGTTCGATGATTCCCCTGAGATTTCCATGCAGATCATCCATAGGCGTAATCGGTGCTTTATACCACAGTTCTTTGTCTACCGGCTCCGTTGCTGCAAAACGGGATGGGAAAATCTGATACACGACCTTGTTTGCTGCCCACTCCGGCACCTCAAACATCTCTTCCTCCCGAAGGTTCTGCGGACAGTCAAACATTCTGTCCCTGTTTGTAATGCATTCCTTATCAAACTCATAATTTCCATAATATACCTTTTCTCCCTGCGTGTCCGTAAATTCGAAAAAGTAACGCAGACAGATCAAATGCATCTTTATCTGTGCTTCATAATAATCATGAAACTGTGAGACAGCAACCTTCTTCATCGGAACTGTCTTTCTGGTATCCTTACGCTCCATAGGTATATACTTGTCCTCATAGTGAAGGATTACCTCCTTCATATCATCCTTTTTTACCTGCACGCGTATCACAAATAAATCCTTATCAACTGCATAGCTAAACCTTTTATCCATATCATGAAAAATTGCTGAATATTCCATAAAATTTCCCCTTTACACTTGTTGTTTTCCTGTATTTTAACTTACTTTTTTCAACAATTCTAGCACTATATCCACGATATTTTTAACTTTTTCTACTTTTATGCTTTTTTGCGATGATATTACTATTCATATAATTTAAAATGTGCGTTATCAGTTTAAAACCAATAACGCACATTTTCTCATTGCATCCTTTTCCCGCATTTATATATGTCACAAGTCAAATTATAGTTCCTACCTGCGACAACTTTATATGTAAATTCAACATCAATAATTTTTTGCACCGTTTTTAATTTTTATTTTCTGCAACTTTAAATTTCTGGATCATTTCACGCAGATTTTCTGCTTCACTGCTCATCTCCTGACCGGCTGCTGCACATTCTTCAGATGTTGCCGAATTCGTCTGTACGACATCATTGATCTGTTCAATTCCATCATTAATCTGTTGGATTTCTGTTGTCTGTGTCTCTAACGTTTCTGCAATATTTGTGACTTCTTTTGTAATGATCTGGGAATTCTCAGCGACCTCCTGCAATTGTGATGCCGTCTGCCCTGCAATCACCATACCTTTTTCCACGGCTTTCACAGAGGTTTCAATCAATGTTGCGGATTCCTTTGCTGCCTGGGCACTCTGGTCTGCCAGCACATTGACCTGATTCGCTACCACTGCAAATCCCTTTCCTGCCTCCCCTGCTCTTGCAGCCTCAATGGAAGCATTCAATGCAAGCAGATTCGTCTGGGACGCAATTTCATTGATTGTTGCAATGATCTTGTCAATCTCTTTTGATGCCCCATTGATCTCATTCATGGAATCAACCATATCCCTCATTTTACCATTGCTTTCCAGAATGGCATTTCCAAGTTCGTCTACTCTTCCACTGATTTCTTTTGCGGATTGTGAATTTTTTCCTACCTGTTCAGAAACACCTGCGACTGTTGCGGTCAGTTCTTCTACAACTGCTGCCTGATTTGTTGCTCCATCCGCAAGGTCATTGGAACTTGATGCTACCTGATCTGCGGCACCCGAAACTTCATCTGAAACATGTTGGATTCCCTTTATTGTCTCTGCCATGCTTTCTTCAAACAACATAAAGGAGTTTAGAATTCCAACGAAATCCCCTTTCCACTCTACTTCCGGCTGCACATCAAAATTTCCTTCTGCAAACATCTTCATTGAACGTCCAATATCATCTACATAGCTTCCCAGAATGCGGATGGATTTGCGCATATTGTGTGCCAGTATTCCAATCTCATCATCTGAATGGTAGTCCAGCGTGCTGTGCAGGTTTCCATCTGTTAATTCCTGTGCAACGGCTTCCACTTCACGTAATGGTACTAAAATTGACTCAAGTACTTTTTTGCCTGTTTTTATTGCCAGTTTCCATGCCAAAACCAGACAAATAATAATACACACAATTCCTGCCACTGCAGAAATAACCGTAATTCTGACTGCCTGGCTGCTTACCTCATCGGTCATTTCATCTAATCTTGTTGCAATTTTTACGGCTTTATTTAATGCCGGGGTACAATCATTCAGAATTGAATCAACTGCCTTATCCTTGTCACCGCTTTTGATTTCTTTCATGATGGAATAACCAATGTTTCCCCAGTCTGTAAGGGCAGATGCGTATTCTTCACAATCCGCATCCGGAATAACTCCGGAGTTCTTTAAATTTTTCAGTTGGGTATTAACTTCTGCAAGCAGTCTTTCTACCGTCTGCTCATAACCGTCATAAGAGGATGTATCATTATTTAATGCCATTTCCCTGATATTTCTCGCTGATGAGTTAACATTTATCCTGCAGATTTTCACCGCCCGGTCTGCAACAGTAACATTTTGTACATAATGCATCGTATTGGCAAATAGCATACCTATAACCACAATAGAAAACAGACCTGAGACTAACATCATAATAATGACTTTTCTGTAGCCATAGTTTATCCTTTCCTTCAGATGTAAATTTTCCAAGTTCTTTTTCATCATATTTTTCTTTGACGGCATAGTTTGCTATTTCCTTTCTCTTTTATTCGCTTCTGATATATCAAATTTTTTTCTCAAAGTCAATAAATTTCGGGAACAATTTTATTATTCTATTTTTCACACAAAATGTTGTACCCATCCGCCCCGAAAAATACAGCACTTTTACCAATTTTTTCTACAGTTACCTCTCCGATCGAACGAGATGTAATCTGGAATGTCGTGCCGGTGGTTCCCTCGTAAGAGTCATACTAGTACATAACTGAAAATACTATTGTCTGAAACACCCTCTGTTTTCATATATGGCATCAGGTTCTTCCAAAACATTCTCTAATTGTCTTTGAAATATCTGAATCAATAAAACCTTTATGTGCCATGTCATCAAGGATATCACATGTTTTTTCATGGGACAATCCCTTTTTATAAGGTCTGTCTTCCGTAAGAGCCTGATAAATATCAACACATGCCATCATACGTTCCTGCTCATTTAATTCATCAGCGGTTTTTCCAAAAGGATACCCTTTTCCATTTAATTTTTCATGATGGAAAGCCGCCCAATCTCGTATTTCTTCAAAATCATTAACCTCCGATAATATAAGGTATGTATAACCAGCATGATTTTTCATTGTAGAAAATTCATCATCCGTAAGCTTATCCGGTTTTTCCAGAATTTCATTGCCTACCGCCATTTTTCCTATATCATGCAGTGCACCAGCCAAATACATTTTCTGTACCGTGATTGAATCATATCCCATATATTTGGCAAGCAGGGAGGCTTTTTCAGCTACTCCTATAGAATGCCTGCTTGTAAAAGAAGATTTATAATCTACAATCTTTGCAAAGAAATCCGCAACATTTTTACACATTTCCCAATCAAAAACCATTTTTTCTCTTGGAATAATTTCCCATAGCTTCGTTTCAAAAGAATCATCACTTAAACACATAAAGGATTCTTTTGTGAATACATGAAGAAAAGCATTAACACATTCTGAATCAAATAGACGATCCTTTTTTTGGGAAAGATACTGACATATAAAATCCCATCTATTATCATCAGATTTAATACTATTTCCTATGATATCAACGGTATCTGCAAGATGAATAATTCTTGCAGGCAATGGGGTTTCATTCCACTTTTTTTGAAAAGGACCAGTTCCATCGGCATGTTCATGATGATACAAAATCACATTTGAGACATCTGTTTTAAAAGGAAGTTTAGTAATATTTTTTTCACCATAAATACAATGAAGATTCGTTTTCCTTACGGACAAATCTTTTTTGATGTCAATAACATAATTCCTTTCCAGCTCTTCCGTAATATATTGTGTCAAAGCATTATCATGCAGTAAGGCACACATAGCTAAATCTTGTAACGCATCACCTTGAATTGCCAGATATTCAGCCATGCATACACTTATATAAGCCACTCTTTTTCCATGCTTGTTTTTGATTTTTACCAACTCTGCTTCTATACAGTCCAAAGCATAGGAACAGGCTCCTGCAAGTC
>OJMM01000950.1_pt1 | contig 18217 bp, 20 predicted proteins | sample 1597231 | NCBI WGS metagenome assembly OJMM01 (sample SAMEA2452128, study PRJEB22498) | human gut metagenome | reverse complement strand
GGGGACTGGAAGACTTCTTCGGAGATATGGACTTCAAGGTAGCCGGAACACATGAAGGTATCACAGCTATCCAGATGGATATCAAGATTCACGGATTGACAAGAGCCATCATTGAAGAGGCAATTGCAAAGACAAGAAAAGCAAGACTTTACATCATGGATGAGGTTATGTCCAAAGCAATCAATGAGCCAAGAGCTGAGGTCGGAGAATACGCACCTAAGATTATCCAGATGCAGATCGATCCTCAGAAGATTGGTGATGTTGTCGGTCAGAGAGGAAAGACAATCAATGCGATCATTGAGCAGACAGGTGTGAAGATTGATATTACAGACGATGGTGCAGTATCTATCTGCGGAACAGACGCAACAGGAATGGAGCAGGCAAGAAAGCTCATTTATACAATCGTTACTGACTTTGAGGCCGGACAGGTTCTGGAAGGAAAAGTCATCAGCATCAAAGAGTTTGGAGCATTCGTTGAGTTTGCACCAGGTAAAGAAGGAATGGTACACATTTCTAAAATTTCAAAAGAAAGAGTGAATCATGTAGAAGACGTCCTGACACTTGGCGATACAGTGAAAGTTGTATGCCTTGGAAAAGATAAGATGGGAAGATTCTCATTCAGCATGAAAGACGTAGCAGAATAAAAAAATTGTAAATTGGGGACGTAGTAAAGTGTTAAAATGCTACGTCCCCATCATTGATTAAGGGTGCCCCTTTTTGAAGAAAGGGGTGCCCTTTTGCATTGCAAATTCATAATATCTTCGATACAATGAAAGAAAAGAGGTTATGTCTGCAGGTGGAGGAGAGGTATTTGAGGAAAATAAAAAAGACAATTTTCTTGGACTGGGTATGTATATTTTTGATTATTATGAGTGGACCGGTTCGTGTTTTGTTCAATGTAATTCCGGGATATTCCTGTAATATTATTATTTTTTTGCTTTATACATCAGCTTTATTTATTTGGATCAGTCAGGTGAAATGCAGACTTTTGCAGAATGAGGAATGTAAATTTTTACTCCATTATCGAGATCGTAATGTTGTCGGCAGCCGCTATCATCCTTATAGTAACCAAGACGGATGGAATCAAAGCAACGCAGGGTTCTGTATTCCCTGCCGGGATGCAGGCTGTTATCGCCATCTTCGGTATTGCGTGGATGGGTGATACTTTCCTTCAGGGCAATATGGCACAGCTCACTCTCTCCATCGAAGGAATCGTGCGGCAGATGCCATGGCTGTTCGGTATTGCGCTGTTCGTCATGTCTATCCTGTTGTATAGCCAGGCAGCCACGGTGCGGGCATTGATGCCGTTAGGCATCGCATTAGGTATTTCTCCGTATATGCTGATTGCCTTATTCCCCGCAGTGAACGGGTATTTCTTTATCCCGAATTACCCGACTGTCGTAGCCGCCATTAATTTCGACCGCACCGGAACAACAAAAATCGGTAAATATGTGTTGAATCATTCGTTTATGATGCCCGGACTGGTATCTACCGTAGTCGCTATTGTTTTAGGACTGCTCTTTATTCAAATATTCTAATATATTATTAACCTAAACTCATTTCAGTTATGAAACAAATTAAGAAATTAGGCCTGGTAGTAGTAGTAACACTACTATTATCCGCAACAATGGCATTTGCCGCAAAACCGAATATCCACATCCTTGCTACCGGAGGAACCATTGCCGGAACAGGAAGCTCGGCTACGGGTACCAGCTATACGGCAGGACAAGTTGCTATCGGTGCATTGCTGGATGCAGTCCCCGAAATCAAAGATATCGCCAATGTAACCGGCGAACAGATTGTGAGAATCGGTTCACAGGACATGAATGACGAAGTCTGGCTGACACTTGCCAAGAAAATTAACGAGTTATTGAAACGACCGGATATCGACGGAATTGTGATCACTCACGGAACGGATACGATGGAAGAGACTGCTTACTTTCTGAATCTGACGGTCAAAAGTGACAAGCCTGTTGTATTGGTAGGTGCCATGCGCCCGTCTACAGCATTAAGTGCCGATGGTCCGCTGAATCTTTATAATGCTGTAGTTACCGCAGCAGCCAAAGAATCAAAAGACAAAGGTGTACTGGTTGCCATGAACGGCCTGATTCTGGGTGCAGAAAGCGTAGTCAAAATGAACACGGTCGATGTACAGACTTTCCAGGCTCCCAACTCCGGTGCATTGGGATATGTACTGAACGGTAAAGTATGCTACAATCAGATCACACTGAAGAAACATACCACCCAATCCGTATTTGATGTCACCAAACTGACTTCATTGCCCAAAGTCGGCATCGTATACAGCTATTCCAATATCGAAGCCGATATGATGACTCCGTTGCTCAACAACGGATATAAAGGAATCATTCATGCAGGAGTCGGCAACGGTAATATTCATAAAAACATATTTCCGTCATTGATAGACGCCCGCAGAAAAGGCATTGTAGTTGTTCGTTCTTCCCGCGTACCGACTGGTCCTACCACCCTCGATGCGGAAGTGGATGACGCCAAGTATCAGTTTGTAGCCTCTCAGGAATTGAATCCACAAAAGTCACGTGTACTATTGATGCTTGCGCTGACCAAAACCACGGACTGGAAACAAATTCAGGAATACTTTAACGAATACTAAAAACCGGACCTACTTATGAAAAAATTAATGTTTATGCTACTCCTTGCGGGTAGCATACAGGCAATGTATGCCCAAAAGTTCTCCCCAAACACTCCTCTTTTCGAGGAACTGACAGACGTAAAAAAGAAAACGGATAAGTTCAACTTATACCTGAATATGCAAGGAAGTTTTGACGCTCATTTCCAAAATGGATTTCAGGAAGGTGACTTCAATATGCACCAGCTCCGCATCGAAGCGAAAGGAAATATCAACAACTGGCTTTCTTACCGTTACCGCCAGCGTCTCAACCGCTCGAACGACGGAAACAATATGATAGACAACCTCCCGACCTCCATCGACTGGGCAGGTATCGGTATCAAGCTCAACGATAAGTTCAACCTGTTTGCCGGTAAACAAAGTGCCAACTATGGCGGCTTCGAGTTTGACCTCAACCCGATCGATGTCTATCAATATTGTGATATGATCGATTACATGAGTAACTTCCTGACCGGTCTGAATGCAAGTTATAACATTACTCCCGATCAGCAACTTAATCTGCAGATATTGAACAGCCGCAATAGCTCTTTCGACAACACTTATGGAATCACAGAGGATGCGGAGGGTAATCTCCCCGATCTGAAATCCGGAAAAATGCCGCTGGTCTATACCTTAAACTGGATTGGCAATTTTAATAATGTATTTAAAACCCGCTGGTCGGCCTCTGTGATGAACGAAGCCAAAGATCATAATATGTATTACTATGCTATAGGAAATGAACTGAATCTCGGAAAGTGGAACGCCTTTGTCGACTTCATGTACTCAAAAGAAGAGATTGACCGTAAAGGGATTATCACCGGCATCGTCGGTCGCCCGGGCGGACACAATGCGTTTGATACAGGTTATTTATCCGTAGTAGCCAAGTGTAACTACCGTTTCCTCCCAAAATGGAATGCCTTCGTGAAAGGAATGTATGAAACGGCTTCCGTAACCAAAGCCTCCGAAGGGATAGAAAAAGGTAACTACCGTACCTCCTGGGGGTATCTGGCAGGTATCGAATTTTATCCGATGGAAACCAACCTGCATTTCTTCGTGACCTATGTAGGACGTTCTTATGACTTCACCTCCCGTGCCAAAGTGCTGGGACAAGAGAATTACAGTACCAACCGGATTTCGGTAGGATTCATCTGGCAGATGCCGGTCTTTTAATATTGTATGAGAATAAAAAATACCCGATAGCTTTCACACAGCTATCGGGTATTTTTATATGTTCGGTTTCTTTTTCTAAATCAATACTCTTCCTCGTTAAAGAAGAATTTGATATATGAATATCAGCTAATTGCATAAAAAGATGTAGTTTTTGGAAAACCTATTTGGCACTAAAAGACTGCAAAACGCCATTTCATACCCAAATACGTAAAATAGACCACAATATCGACAATTAGTCATAAACATACGATTTATACTATTTTAATCAAACTACATTCCCCTCTAGCATTCCGTAACAGACCATCAGGGAAACACCGCAAAGATAAGGTGAATAAACTTTTGCGCAAACATATTACGCACTTTATTTACGCAGATGCAATTACGCACTTTTTTACGCACCTTTATGCCACTTCTTCATACTCAGTATATTCAATTCCCGATTCCTCTTGGTCTATTGGAGATGATTCAGTAGGAACATTGGCAACCTGTTCCAATTCTTTAAGCCAATTTCTGACCGTACCTTCTGCCACGCCCAACTCTTTGGCAATTTCTCTATTACTCAAACCCTCCTCGTGTAATATCTTCATCTTGGCTTTTAATATACTCTTGTCTTCACTTTTAGACGGTTTCAATAACTTTTCTTCTGCCGAATAACCCTCTTCCACAAATTGCGGAAAATTATCTTCCTTGACTATTCTATATAAGATTACATTATCTCGTCCATGTTGATTTTCGCCTTGTCTCACTTTTATCTGTTTCAAGTAAATCGTCTTTTCATCCATTTGAGAACGTCCCATCGCAAAACTACTATCGCAGAAGTTCATCAATCTTTTACTCCCTGCCAAATCATCAGCCACAATTTCCTTCTTTGAGTTTCGCTTCTTGGTATGGGCAATTACTAACAAACTCAGCCCATATGTATGTTTCATTGCAGATAGTCGTTTCATAATCCGTGTCGCTTCTGTCCCCTGGTCGAGTTTGCCACACAGATAAGTTATGTTATCCACGATATAAGTCTTGATACCCATCCTCACACCTTCCTCTATCTTCTTGAACAGCCGTTCTTCTACTTCTTTATCGTCGGAAACCTGCTCTATCCTCAAACTTGGGCGAAAAAGGTTGTCCGAGAACTTATAAGGTACTTCCGTAACGTCATTTGTATAGCGTGAACGGAACTGACTCAAAGACAACTCATAATCCAAGTACATTACTTTACGCTCTTGGGCTATATGTTCTGCCATTTGCATAGCGTATAAGGACTTGCCCACATTAGCTTCTGCAAAGAAGATGCAAAGTTCATTCTCGTACCAAAAAGTTTCATACAACGCCTTTATAGGCGGTAAACTCAATGCTTTTTCCATTGCTTGATTAGCGGTCAAGCATCCGCATACCATATTATTATTCATTTTAATTCTTAATTAATTTAACACTAAGTTCAATAGAGACAAAACGCCCTATCCCAATGACATCATACGTCATTGGCTACACCCATCATCCTACCATCCCATTTCACTGAATATGGTAGAAGAATAAATATTAATAAGTGAAATCCAGAACCGAACACTTGGGTTAATGTCGCTCTTCCGTTCCGTGGCTATGTGAAGAGTAATAGCCATACTCTACAAGTGAAGTACCCACCCTCATTTGAAAAGCAATGCAAATATAAGCAAAATTATGTATATACCCCAAATATAAAAAGTTAAAATAATACAATATACCACCAATTAATTTTGATATTACATTTATTTTGCTATAAGATTCTTTAACTCAAAAAAAGGAGCATAACAAAAAAGGAGTAACCCTAAAACAAGGTTACTCCTAAAAGGAACAAAATGAGGTATCACCATACCTCTACTTAAAGAATCATCTTATTTATAAATATCTCATTTCTCTTTATATTACGCATATTTTATTTAAAATCACACTTTTATATATGACTTGCAGAAGGTAAATTACATTTCTCGGTCATATATTATTTATAAGTATTTATCCATTTATAAAATTCATATTAGAGCATTGATAATTAATGCACATATTCCAAAGTCAGTGTTCCATAAACATAGTTATGTTCTTTTCCTACTCTTGGAGCTATATATCTAAGTTTTGTGATTAAATCCCCATTCTTCTCGTATTCGTAATGTCCACGAAATTCAGGTTGAAGATGTTTATACCTATCCAATTCATCTTTATCTCCTTTCAATATAAGATTGGTATTCTTTCCACACCATTCAGTTCCAAATACAATATCTGACATGTAATCCCTGCCATAACTATAAAATATAAGAAAGTTGAAATTCAGATTTGTATTATTTCTTACCTCTGATTCAGGATAATAGACAAAGTTTGCTTCACCACCATATTCTTCACCCACATCAATCGTTTTATCTGAAACTATATTGTTGTTATCCCAATTGATTGTTGTAATTGTCGTGCTACTCCAATCTTCATCCATATTTTCACTTGTCGTTTTTATTAACTTTACAAGCTCCCTATTTTCATTGTAGGACATTTGAAATGTTTGCACTAATCTATTTTTAGATGGTGCATACCAATTGATATTAGAAATCAGATTATTTTCATTGAAATTATACAAGGCTTTTGCACTAAAATTTTGTTTTCCATTCACATATCGAACGAATTTCAGTATTCTTTCTCCTTTGGAATTATAGGAGATAGAATATGTGTCTCTGTATTTCTTACCGTTAAGTTCGTAATTTTTTGTAACTTCTTTTAGATTTCCATTTAGATAATATCCTAAATCCATTTTAAATGAACTCTGTCCACCATACGATTTCCACGTAGCTGTTTTTACCATATATTGTCCGTGGGCATTAGTTCTTTGAGCAAACACACTGATATTGATATTTAGTAGAAAAAGCGTGATTAAAATATTTTTCATATTCCTATTTTAAATGTTTATTAATGACTATCGTTTATCACTTCACTTGAAATCTGTTTTAGTTTGACCTCTAATGAATTGTCACCCATTTTTCCATATCCTTCTAAATGTTCGGGAGAAGAAAAAGAAAGTTCAAATACAATTTTCTCATTTTGATTCTCGCCAACTAACTGTAATGATTTATCAGATGTCAGTCGTCCCGTTAACTCTAATACTGTACCATATTTCACATTTTGGTATTCACCATTTATCACCCCATTTGACAAAACACCAAAATCCACCTTTATGGGAAAGCCTTTCATGTCACCCTCATAGCGATAAAAATATCCTTCCGACAATCCTATATTTTCGCTTTTTCGCTCTATTTGAGGATTTTCTTGTTCATCAACAAGCCTTTTAGTTCCACCTAAATCGACTAACTTATCACCATCAAATCTGAAAATATGACTATCTTTTATAGCTGTTTTTTGCCCATCATTCACCCTTTTCATATATTCGATACGATGGGCGTGTATTTCCTCATTTTCTATGTTATCGACAAAGAACATTGCATATAATTTTGTAGCAGCAACAAGTTTGCAATGCTCGCCATCATTCAGGAAACAAAAAATATATGATTTATTTTCCGTCTTGTCATTGGCTACCTCTTCCGAACTTGGAGTGACATAAGCATTCACCACCGCGTCATTTATACCATCACCATCCAAGTCACCCATGAAAACCTTATATCCTTCACTACATCCTTCTATTGAAACAAGTTCCCTATCTCCTTTATAGTGCTGCCAATGCCGTAGAAATGCCTCTTTAATGTCTGTTTCCGTTAATTCTCGCGGTAACTCCTCTGTATTCTTTTGGAGAATTTCATATTTAAAAGAACTGTTCTGTTCATCATTAATTACTTGTTCACTTGTATGTAAATCTTGCCTATTTTCTTCCAAATGTTTATCTACATTATTTCCTACACTCCTGAGCAAAACGAACATAATTAGTGAAATCAGTACAATAGGGACAAGAACTATTACCCATTTCTTTTTAACAAATGAAAATACATTTGTTACATCAGAAACTTGTCGAAAATCCTCGTTCTTCATGTATTTATCTTCATCCATCATTGATGGTGATTTGAAGACTTCAATAGTCGTTGAGGGGTTAAGGCAACCACATTTTGGACATTTTCGTGATTTATCCGAAACAGAATGTCCACATTGTTTACAATTAACTAATGCCATAATCAATTAATCATCATTCAATTTCAACTTTCCCGATATATTGCTCTGCCCAATATAAATTCATTTCAGACAAATCAATAACTAAAAATGAAAGGTCAGGTTTTTGTTCCACTCTAACAAATACACCTATTTTTTTCTTTTTATTAGAAATAAATTCTTTTACTTCATAAGTACCTTTGGCTACTCGGAGCCATTCATCTGCATAGTGCATCTTTACTTCATAATAAAATGTATTATCATATAGTGTTATTTTATGGTCTCCCTCTGCATCGGCTTTACATATAAAGCTGTGATATTGTGCATTTTTAGTAGCCAAACTAACAGTAGAAAATTTAAAAAATTTATCATAAACAATGCAAACACCACTAAGACCAAAGAATATTACGAATATCCATATTGCTATTTTGGCACTCTTTGTTGAGTACTGTGTGGTTTTACCACATTTAGGACAAACAGTTGCCTTATCCGACACTGTTGCTTTACAATTCGGGCATTTAATTAAACTCATGATATTTTTATTATTAATTTGAACAACTTTTAAACATAAAGTATAGTGCAACTAATCCTGCTGCAAATTGAAGAAAGCCAACTACAACATCAATACGATTATTACTATATTCTTCTTCTATTTTTTCATCTGATTTTTGACCGCAATGCGGACAAATCTCAGCCTCTTTTGATATTGCTTTACCACACGCTTTACAATTAATTAAGAGTGATTCTTGGTTTTCATTTGTTTCTAATGGATAGCCACATTCAGGGCAATTTTTAGACTGTTCACTTATTTCCTTACCACATTCAGGACATCTAATTGGTTCTTTGGAAGAAATAAAAGGAAAACCGCATTCAGGACATTCTTCTACTCCTTCATTTATTTCCTTACCACATTCAGGACATTCCAACTGCTTTTTAGGAATAAAGGGAAAACCACATTTTGTGCATTTTTCAGCCGTTTCTTCTATTAATGTCCCACATTCGGGGCAAGGTATTAATGTTTTTAATGAAATTGATATAGGTGAGCCACAATAGATACAATTTTCTGATTTGTCAGAAATCATATTACCACATTCACTACATTTAATAAGTGCCATACGGAATTTAGAATATCCCCCACAAGCTCAAAGGGAAATTTACAAAAAAGAAAGCGTTGAGCCTGATTAGTTTACCCTACTAAGAGGCTCTCGACTGCCCGTATAATGGATAAAAAACAGCTCAACGCCTTTGGCTTATATATGTGGAGTACATATACGACAACCAAAGGAGAACGCTTTTAATTATCCCAATTATACTAATCAATTGTCGAGATTTCTTAGTATGGAATAAAGCTAAAACGCTTCCTACAAATTATTATGTCTGCCATAGCATCGCAATGACAATGCAAATATAAATATAAAAAGCGAACTTAGCAACGTTCTGTGAGCTGTTTATTTTGCAAAGGTAATGCTTTAGAGTTATATTAAATCATTATGCCACATATCTTTGAATTAGTCTTTGAACTTGAACAATCTGAAATTTACAACCTTTTGAAGAAACAAAACCTTGTTCATTTAATTGCTTTGTCATTTGCGAAATTGTCAGTCCTTCTTTTATCATTGACCGCAACAATGCAACCGCACGCATATTATTAGCATTATTTTGTGCTTTTATTCGATTGGTCTGATTACTATGGGCAATTGCTTCATTATGCTTGTCCATTAAATTTTCCGATTTGCCAAGTTTTACACCCCGTTCCTTCTTGGCTTTCAATGATTGTCGGGTACGTTGGCTTATCAGATTGGCTTCGTACTCTGCAATAGATGAAATAATATGTAATATCAGCCTATTTGCTTGCGGAAAGTCACAGAATATAATTTCAACGTCACTTTCCAATAACTTTGAAGTGAAAGCTACATTACGACTTAATCGGTCAAGTTTCGCCACAATAAGGATAGAATTTGTTTTTCGGCACAGAGCCAATGCTTCATGCAACTTGGGACGGTCTGACTTTCTACCACTTTCAGTTTCTACGTATTCAGCCAATATTACACCTTCTTTTACAAAAGAACTAATAATATCCCTTTGTGCTTCGATGCCTAAACCACTTCTTTCCTGCTTGGTGGTAGATTGTCTCAAATATGCCACATAGTTACCCATACTTCTATCTTTAGCTAATTACTTACAGTTGCTAAACGACCATTCAACAACTGTAAGTGACTATTAGAATACAGCAATTAAGTTCTCCCAACGAAACGAACGCCAACCACATTTTTCTAAGTCGAAATAAGCAGTAGTAGCATAATTTTCACGACTTGCGCCCCACCCATAAACCTTATCCTTTACGAAATCGTGATTGGTTGTGCCAAATGCAATACGAACTTCACCATTACTTTTCAAATAGGCGAATTTGACAATTTTTCCACTTTTCAATTTTTCTTTCAGTTGTTCAACTAAAACAGCTTTGGAAATCCCATCAATTTTACGTGCATTAGTACGAAGAGTAATAACTTCTGCTCTAATTGCAGTATTGGAACTTAAAATAATTGCTTGCATATCTTTATTGTTTTATTAGTTAATATTCTATTTAATTAGTCACCACAGTAGAAACCATTGCCACGATTATATCCCATTGCCCAGGAAACCGCATCAGCAGATAAGCCCTCAAACTCATTTTTATGAACACTCTCATTTTTACGTGCATTATGCGTTGCCCAACTTGCTGCAATCATCGCATCGAGTTTTACGGCTTTTTCTTCACGTGTGCGAACAGCATCCCGTTCCCAACTCCAAGCCGCCTTTAGGCACTCCGACCAAGAACGTCCTCTACGCTGAAAATCATTGTTATAAAGTCTGTGAGCGTCTTTCATCACTTGTTGTTTATTATACCGTTTCATATCGTCTTTGTTTTAATTACAATGCAAATATATGACATATACTTAATACATGCAATTTATTTGCGCTAGAAATAGTTAAAAATATGACATTTATTCATTTTATGCCATATAATTCCTATTTTTGCAATAAAACTATTGTAATTATGACTGAAAAAGAGAAAAAAGAACGAACAGTTATTCATCTTTACATAAAAGAGAATGACACTCATCACTATTTTGGCAGTATAGCCAATATATTTGAATACTTTTCACCCGAAGAACTTGGAATAACTTACGGCTCGTTAAGAAATTATGGACTTTCTTATAAAAATCCATACCAAAACAGCAAATGTATCATTAGGAAAGGAATACTTTTGTCAAAATCAGGGAATAGGGGTAAAAAATAGATAGCTAACTGTTATCACACCTATAAATCCACACTATTAAGTCCACATAAATAAGCAATAAGTTATTAATTATAAGACATATAAGATGAATTACATAATCTAAAAAAGAAAACATATTCTATATACCGTACTTGCGTATTTTTCTTTAACTCAAAAAGACTTTTTTGTCAATTATAACTAAAAAAGTGGTAGTAATATGTTCTAAGTTGTATATTTGCATTGAAAAAACTTGAATAGGAATCCTTTCAAGTCAGCGTATAGATAAAAAGCTATTACGCACATAATAAAATGTTTAAAAACAACAAAAAGAAAATCACACTTGGCGTTAGTGTGCAGAAATTTGAGAACAAACCTGATAATTGGAAAATACTAACTTACCAACGCCACACAATAACGATAGAGAAACTTATAAACCTTATTTGCGAAGGGTATTGCATTTGTCAAAACTTTAAAACAACAAGTAAAACATTTGGACTACGAGAAAAAACGATTGCCAATTTTGACTTTGCTGATTGCGTAATATTGGATATTGACGATACGTTTCTATCTATGAACGACTTCTATTTATCATTAAAAGATGAACATAAGCCGACCATCATTTATACTACTTATAGTAATATTGATAATATAAATAATAGATTTAGACTGATTTATGTTTTTAACGAACCAATAAGAAGCAATGAATATTATAGGGGCATAGCTAATACTATTGTTTATAATATCCAAAAAGAGATTGAAGGTTTTGATTTAAAGGACAAAACATGTTTGAATGCTTCGCAGCAATTCGCAGGTAATGGCAATGATAATGTTGTATATTATTATAATGATAATATATTTTGTTTTACGGATTTTGGATTTGATGAAAATTATCTTTCCAACTCAGATAGTATATTAAAAAAAGAGAGGAAGAACAACATACAAACTGACTTGGAAAGTCCGATTGGCAATACTGAATTTATGAAGGACTTTTGGGGTATGAGCTACAAAAGGAATGAAGAAATTTTCATACGTAAGTATGCCGAAATATACCCATTTATTGAAGCCACCCCATTACCTGAAACAGATTCAGATACACCTTATATATTACTGCCCGACAATTATGTAAAGATTGCCCGATATTGGTACAAAGAACCACTAACCAAAGGTGACGGGACAATTGTCTATAAAAGCCATGCAGTTAAATTAAAATCAGGACACAGAAGGAAGTTACTATATGACGGTTGTCTGCTTCGCAAGATTATGTTACCTGAAATTACAATGGAACATCTGTTGTATTGTCTTGTATGTGAACGTAGATACTACGTGGATAACCAAGACAAAGTTATAACCAATAAGATTCTGTACCAAATTGCCAAAGACGCTTGGAATGACACTAAACGAAGTATTAAGCCGAAAAAAGAAGAAAGGCAGTTTGTTGTCAATCCCAAGTATTGCGAAAAATACGGAGTAAACAAACAAGCAGCCCGAAACATAGCCACTAAAATGTTATTGGACTTACAACTCAAACAATTATACGATACGAATTTATCGGTTAAAGAGAATTTGGAATCGCTAAAAAATCAGGGAATCAAAATCGGCAAAAGTAGTCTCTATAATTGGGTGAAATCACAAAAAATATAGCAAAAATTTGGGACTCCACAAAGCAAACCACATGCAAAATATCCCCCATAGGGAGGGCTTCCTCCACCCTGAGTGAGGGGTTACGGCAGTAGGACTACGTTAAATATATTAAAAAATAGGGGTTGTGTCTCTAAAAAGTGGTAAATGACTATTCCAAGTCGTATATTTGCAATGTAACGGTATTCCCATATCATTACATAATAATAACCACCTTGTCTATAACTCTAAGACCTGAGTGGAGAATAATATATTAAAACCATGAGTTACGAATTAATTGATAATGAAACAATGAACAAATTATTTTTAAATATAGAAGTTCTAAGCAGACAAGTAAAAGAGCTATCTGAAAAATCAAAATTTACAGAAAAAGAAATTTACACAAATAGTGAAATCAGAGAATTACTTGGGGTACAAGACAAGTTAATACGAAAGTACCGAGACGAGGGAAAATTAGGATTCCATAAAGAAGGGGATAAATTTTGGTATACCCGAAAAGATATACTCCAATTTTTATCCCACAATCATTATGAAGCCTATGCTTACAATTAATCAACAGCAGTATTATAATCAGGGGTGAAATCAAAGTTCAGCTTTGTTTCCACCTCTTTTTGTAATGTTTCGGGTAAGAATTTCGCATACACTTTTTCTGTTACCATCACACTACTATGAGCCAACAAACAACTAACCTTATGCACATCAACCCCATTATTCAAAGCGAACACTGCAAATGTATGTCTTGCAACGTGCATCGTCAAGTTGAATGACAAACCACCGATTTTATGCCCTAATGCTTTTAACGACACCTTTATAGGAGTGTTTTTATTAATCCGCATTCGATTAAGCTCTTCTTCATCAGCCAAATTAAAATCATCAGGCAGCAAAGCAAAGACAAAACGGTTACTTCTATTTTTCATTTTCCATTGCTCCAAGATTTTTAATGCCGCATCATTCAAAGCAATTTCATGTGGCACTTTTCCTTTATATAATTTTTTCTTCAACTTATGCTTTTCCAAATCAACGTGCATCCATTGAAGGGTGAGTATATCGGAGAAGCGTAAACCGCAAGCATGAAAGGCAAATAAGAACATATCCATATATTCCCTTGTGCGTGGATATTTCACTACATTATACAACGCAACAAACTTACTCAACTGTTCTTTAGTCAAGTAGCGGACATCTTCATCTTCCGCATCTTCATCCGATAATTTCGTTTTAATCGGCAAATACTTTTCTGAAATTGCATCAGCAACAGAAGCTTCCATCAACCCTTTTCTAGCCGCAAGTTTTGCAGCCTTCATCAACGGGGTTAATGTCTTATTGATAGTGGCATTTATATTATTACGTTTATTTTTTCGCCATATAATATAAGAATCTACTATATCTTCCGTCATATCAGCAACACTAATACTATCCTCGCCTAACTCTTCCAAAAGAAAAGTACGAAACAGTTTCAAACCATTTAAACCATTATCACGAACACTTATACCTATCTTTTCTGTTTTATATAATGCCTCCAAATTATCAACAGCCAACTGCACAAAATCCTGGTTTTTCTCCTCATTCACATTATATTCACCTCTAACCATTGAGCGCAACACATCAATTGTTAAACGTTTCTCAGAAGGAAAATCCAATATCAGAGCATCAATATCATTTTTCTTCTTATCAAGTATCTTATTCAATCGGACACTTTGAGGATGGACGGAACGAACCTTCTGCGCCTTATCGTTCCACTCCTTTTCCTTTACCCATACATCTGTTTTATCTTTGGCTATTTTCCTATCCAATGAATATTGAATATAAACCTGATACTCACCTTTAGCATTTTGATTGTCTTTTCGCAATACAAAGCTGCCTGAATTACTTAATGACTTAACTCGTCCCATATACTTACTATTTTAAATTTAGGAATATGGAGCAAAAATAATGTAATTTTTGGGAAACATATTTGGCATTAAAACGCCTTAAAACGAAAAATGGACGATTTTTGAATCGCCCATTTTATTGATTTTCAGCTTGATTTTCAAGTCCTTTTACCGATTTCTGCATTAATACTCCTCTTCGTTAAAAAAGAAATCCTCTTTGCTCGGATAATCCGGCCAAATATCTTCTATACTTTCATAGATTTCGCCTTCATCTTCCATCTCTTGCAAGTTTTCGATTACTTCCAACGGAGCGCCCGAACGCATTGCATAGTCAATCAACTCATCCTTTGTAGCAGGCCAGGGAGCATCCTCTAACTTCGAGGCCAATTCTAATGTCCAGTACATAGTTTTCTTATTTTTTAAGTAAATACTTTTCTTTCGTTCTCTAATTAGCCGCAAAAGTATAATAAATTATTTCATTTGCAACTTTTATCCCAAAAAATTTCATCCGTTTTAGTTAAATGATTTAACTTTCGGGTCAAAATGAATAAATAATCAGATAAACGGTTGACAAATGCTGTTACACGGGCATCTATGTCACATTCTTCAGCCAATGCAAGAATACGTCGCTCGGCACGGCGACACACCGTCCGGCAAATGTGCCCAACGGCTGCTCCACGGTCACCCCCCGGCAGAATAAAAGCATTCAAAGGAGGAAGTTCATTGTCAATTACGTCAATTGCCTGCTCCAACATCCGGATGTCTTCATCCTCTATACGACTTTCCATACGCAACTTGGTCTGTGTCTGATCCGTTGCCAGATACGAACCGACAGAGAATAATTTATTTTGTATACGAAAAATGATTTGTTTATCCTCCTCATCCGTCAAATACGTTTGCAACAATCCCAAATAGGAGTTCAATTCATCCACTGTGCCATAGGCTTCAAGCCGTATATGCGTTTTCGGCACCCGGGTACCACCTACCAATGATGTGGTTCCCTTATCACCTGTTTTGGTGTATATCATGCTTTTCTTCATGGTTCCGGTTATAAAAAATTTACAATATAATGCTGTTTATATCTCGCTTTATCAAAAAAGACCAACCCTATGTCATACAAATCAAAAGTGATACCCGTCGACTCACTGGCTACAATTTGCTCCCACCATTTCCGTTTTTCCCTCGATTCATGAATTCCTCCGACAATAAAGCAACTACGAGGTCCAGCATAAGGAAGTACCAGTTCAAAAACTTCTTTATAAAAAGGAGTATGCCCTATATGCAGACAATCTAATGTATGCACCTCCGCCAGTTTCTCCTCCAGTTGCCGGGAAGTCTTTGCCCAATCCCTGCCTTTCAAGGTGACGGAGTCCATAGTATGACACGCAGCCCGCATATATCCTATGGATGCCCCATTACCAATCCCCACTTCAATCAACGACTTTGGTCTGAAATAATTAACCAACCGGAATAGCAAACGGTTCACTTTCCTTCGATAATGTGGCAAATAAGCAGGAAATCCCCTTTCCTTCAATACCCGATAAGCATAGTAGTGATATTTTTCATAAACAACAGAAGTAATCAGAAAAAAATCAGACGGAGAGTGTACTCCGTAACCACAACGGTGACGGAAGCGACTGCACCAATTCCATATACGATGAAGAAAAAACATATTTCTCAGCTTTATTAAGTAACACAAAGATAAAAGATTACCCGACAATATCGAAATAAAATACTATTTTTGTTGCCCATTAGTTATTAAACCATTTATAAACGATGAAACACACACTCTCTTTTATGGTATGGGCAATACTGGCTATCTTATTGCCTTTACAAATGGCCCAGGCCGCAGCTCCTCCCACTGAATTACAGAAAAGACTTCAAAATTTTCCGGACATCAGTGACATTAAACCAATGCAAAGTGATGCCTATCCGGAGAAATATGTATTCTTCATTAATCAACTATTGGATCCGCATCACCCCGAAGCAGGGAATTTCAAGCAAAGGGTTATTCTCTCGCATGTAGGTTTTGACCGCCCTACCGTACTGGTTACCGAAGGCTATGCCGCCCATTATGCCACCCATCCGCGTTATCAAGAAGAGTTATCCAAATTATTCAACGCCAATCTGGTATTCGTGGAATACCGTTATTTTGGTGAGTCCATGCCGAAGCCCTGCAACTGGGATTATCTCACGGTTGAAAATTCACTGTATGATTTGCATCATGTAACCACGACCTTGAAACAACTATACGATGAGAAATGGATAGCTACCGGAATCAGCAAAGGCGGACAGACTACGATGTTCTACCGCACTTACTTTCCCGATGATGTGGATATCTCCGTACCTTACGTAGCCCCCCTCAACCAATCATTGGAGGACGGTCGTCACGAACCGTTCATTGCCAATAAAGTTTCGACTCCCGAAAACCGTAAACGAGTTGAAAACTTTCAACTGGAAGTACTTAAACGCAAGAGCCGGCTGCTACCGATGTTCGAAAAATATTGCTCGGATAAAGGATATACCTTCCGCATTCCTATAGTCGAAGTATACGACTTCAATGTATTGGAATACTCATTTGCCCTATGGCAATGGGGAACTCCTGTAAATAAGATTCCGGAAACAAATGCCGATGACCACACGCTATTCAAGCATTTCATGGCTATTTGTGAACCGGATTATTTCTCCGAACAATCTCCCTACCCTTCCTTTAATGTGCAAGCGGCCAAAGAACTGGGGTATTACGGATATGACATCAAACCTTTCAAAAAGTATCTGACGATAAAGAGCAGCCGTGACTATCTTCATAAGGTAATGTTACCGCCCGAACTGTCAAATCTCAAATTTGACAAGACACTATATAATAAGGTGGTAAAATTCCTGAAAGAGAATGATCCCGAAATGATCTATATTTATGGCGGCGATGATCCTTGGACAGCTTCGGGTGTCACTTGGCTGAAGAACAAGAAAAACATAAAAGTTTATGTGTTATCCGGCGGCAGCCATACCACCCGTATCGGCAGCTTTGACACCGACACACAAGAAGAAATCAAGACACAGATCAATGCATGGCTGAATAAAGAATAGCAAAGAAACGAGATAAAAAGCTTTTCCGCCACAGGTTACGCAGATTGTCACCGGTTATTTCCATTGAGGACCCACTGTTTAAATTGGACCGATGTCAATCTGAGCAATCTGTGACGGAATCTTGATTTTATCATAAAGGCATATTGCCATGTTTCTTAGGCGGATTGCTTTGGTTTTTATTGTGACACATTTCCAAAGCTTGAATAAGTTTGTAACGAGTGTCACGGGGCATAATCACCTCATCAATCAGACCACGTTCTGCCGCACGATAAGGATTGGAGAATTTATCTTCGTATTCCTTGATGATCTCAGCTTTCTCTTCCGGAGCAGACTTGCGGTAAAGGATATTCACTGCCCCTTCTGCACCCATGACGGCTATTTCCGCCTGTGGGTAAGCCAGGTTCACATCGGCTCCCGTCGGCTTGCTGGACATGACAATGTAGGCAC
>OJMM01000945.1_pt1 | contig 18270 bp, 20 predicted proteins | sample 1597231 | NCBI WGS metagenome assembly OJMM01 (sample SAMEA2452128, study PRJEB22498) | human gut metagenome | reverse complement strand
CAATGAAGTAACTGCCTCTTTAACGTTGTCAAGGTTAACTTCCTTGCCCTCGGCAAGTGTTAACATACCTGTACCTACTAAGAGGGCAAGCAATTCCTTTTCTTTCATATTGATAGAATTTTTGTTGTTTGAATGATCAGATGAATTATCAGATTTCATATTAAATACCGTAGTATTGTTAATACTCTCAGTATCTATGAGTTTTTTATAATCCATGAAATAATATTCGATATCATTACCTCTGTTTGCCGAGTAACTTTGTTTCGAAGCAAATTTCGGATCATTGATATTCCCATTTTCATCGATTTTCTGGGCAAATGGGTCAGCTCCGTGAGATACCAGAGAAGTTTCGTAATATGATACGATTTCCTTTACTACTCTACAAATCAGATTACCCTTTTCATCGTATGTACCCAATTTACTCCAGAATTCATCTTCATCCAAGTTCGGATGTGATTTATCCCAAATGAATCTTACAGATACTGAATTGGAATGAATGCTTGGTGGGTCCATTAATATTCCTCTAGCAAGTCTGGGATTTGCCTTAGCATCAATTTTTAATACCCCGTTAATTCCCGCGGGGATTACGATGCCATCCTGTTTAAATGATTCTTGCCAGAAGGTTTGTTTTACACTACCGATTGCATTTGCTACATCAGTTGAATGATCACAGTTAACTGTTTGCCCTACCAACATTTTTAATGAAGCTTTTAATGCTCCATTACGACTGAAGTCTACTGGGTTCCATTCTTTGTTTACGATTACCTCGGAAAGCAATCGATAAACGGGTTCAATGAAATCAGTATCCTTAGGCATAAATTCCTCTTGGGTTACTCCTGGATAAAATGTGTTATAATTAATGGAATTACTCCAAAAACCATAACTCTCTATCCCTGACTTGTTTAAGCCAAAGTTTAATTCTGAATAGGCATCTGAAGGGATCGAGTTTGGCATATGCCCAAGCATTAGAGAATGGCCTTCTCCAATTACTATGGTATCCTGTTTCCCTTTTTTAAATTGTCCCATAATATTTACCTTTCTTTAGTGTCACCATCTTTTCGTTTAGGAACTGTTTTGGACTTATCCCTTTGTGATCTATCGGATTTATCCTTGTCAGCTTCCCTTTTCTGTTTTTTAGCCCCATCATCACCATCTTCTAATTTGTTTAATGGAACTCTGGGTTCCTTTTCATTGGGTTTTTCATAACCCATTTCGAAGGCATATTGATCTTGGCTAATGATACCAGCTGCATATAGAGAATTAAGATTACGAATCTTATACTCTTTACCCTGTTGAATTTTGACTTCATCATTAATCGTAGAAGTAAAGAATCTAACCTTACATCCTTTATTCGGGAGTCCAGCTAATCTCAATTCTAGTGAATAGATAAATTCAAGAGCATAAACTGCAAATTCCTGTAAATTTGCAAGCTGAGAGATCATTTTGGAGAACATGATACTTGTTCCCCCCTCTGTTTTGTTGTCATTGGATACCCCGATAAGAGAACCAGAAATACCCAAACCATTAGCCACTGATTGTTGATTCATGTTCCAGGGTTTATCCAAGTTACCCATATCCTTGGTAGTGGAATTTAACTTGAATTCATGATCATCGATAAAGCCAGCTACAGTACCATCTTTTAATCCTTCCCTTGTGTTAACCTTTAACTCCCGAAGCATTCGATTTAATCTGGCTTCGTAGGCTTTAGGATTTTCATTTGGTAATATATCTGGCTTTGCCATTTTGGCTTCTAAGAATCCCATCATACCAACCAATTCCATAATATGCTTGGTATTAATTTTCATATCTGATTGGGTCTTTAATGAATCCAATGCAGCCATGAAAGTTGGAATCCCATAAGGTTCATCAGTATCATTGAACATTGAAAGGTAGATGTAGGTATTTAGGTTAAGTTCAATTAACCTTTCTGATTTACCATGATTCCAAGTTTTGTTCAATTGGTAGGGTCGATATTTACCATTTTGATCTCTTTGGAATACAATGTCCTCTGGTTTAATGAAGATAATGCTTTCAATCCCAGATAGGTCTTTTTTTGGTACTGCTTCCATACTCATGGCACCAGAAACAAGCATTTGAACAAACATCTTGTTTACTAAGCCAAAGATACCTGCTGTATAATTAGACCAGGTTTTAGAAACATCCTGGAGATGCTTCCTCATTTTTAAAGCTTCTTCCGGAGTATTATGTGGGAATTCGATAAAATGTTTCGTATTTCCCAACTTAAACATATCCTGAACAGCTATACCTACATCTGGGTTAACTTTATAAAGACTTCTGATAAGTGGGATGATTTCTGTACGAAAAGAAGGAGTAACAAAGTCAGCTTCTCCCTTTAATACAGATAACATATCAGTAGTATCATTAGACACAGAAACCCTACCTGGTGGGATAGGGGCTGTGGTTCTTGGATTGGGGTCAGACTTTGGTTTATCCTTATAGGCATTCGAATCATCCCTCCGAACACCAATTAAGTTTAACCACCAATTCCCAATTGATTGTAATACCATATATTTTGTTATTTAGGTTGAATTATCAATGAAGGTTTGTAATTCTTCCTCACATGATTGTATATTGCTTTACCAAAAATACTATCATCCGAATAGGTTTCCTCATCCATGTCAATGTCTGAGGTTTGATTGTTTCTGTTGTGTTTACCCATTGCTACTGGCCTGCCTATTGAATCATAGATAAAGGTATAAGCCTCTTGAACAAAAAAGGGGTCCTTAATTGTAATGTTATCTTTTCTGATATCTTCTTCCAATCCATCAATGATTAGGGATCGGTTCTTAGATGTGGTTATCCATCCGGGATATTGTTCTACTTCTGGCCTTGACTTTCCTTTCTTTTTGAGAAGCTTCTTATGATAATACAATTGGGGATATCCTTCGGTTTGAAGTAAGGTTGTTACTGCCAAACCAATATCATTAGTTTCAGGGGCAATTGTTGCCCAATTGAATTCTTTTCCCAGATTGCCCAAGATTTTAGCATACTTCTCTACTGGGATTCTCCCTTTAAATACTGCAGCTTCTTCTCCATTAGAATCACCCAAAGTAAAAGCTGAGTAGTCATTAGAACGTCCCGTAGCAACGTCAGCACCAATAAAGTATCTTACACCTTGTTTTGGTTTATCCATGATTCTTAACTGGCCATTAAACCTTGTTTCGATTACTGGGTATTCCGATAGGGTATCTTCGATTGCCTTAATATCTGTAAGATCAAATACAGTACTACCGGAAGAAAGGAAGTCACCATCAATTTCTTGGGCAGTTCTTTTTGGGCCCAAAGCTTTGGACATTGTATCGTACCATTTCTGATCTCGCTCGGGGTGCATTTTCCAATATAATCGAATAGGGTGAAAAGGAGAATCAGAATCTGTAATCGCTTCAACCCATTTTGAATGATAGAAGCCAGAAATCCCATAGGGCGTTGAATTTAGGATAGCACTCCCACCAGTGGAAAGTGTGGGGAAACTTGCAGACCAAATCTGTGAAGCCCATCTTACAATTGCAGCTTCATCGATTACCAATAAAGAAAGAGATTCTGAACGTCCTGCTTCTTCCGAGGTTGGGATAGATTCTATAAAAGAGCCATTGATAAATTCAATTGTAGAATTATGATTTATATACCCATTAGTAGTTATATAACTATGGTAATTCTCTACCTCCATGTCATATATGGTTTCTAGGGTAGTATCTACCTTAGTTATCTTACTGATATATATATCACTACAATTTTTTCCCCTACTGATACGAGATACTTTCTTCTGATCCAATAGGTCTTTATCCCCACCACTTACTCGTTTGGCTATTTCTCTATTTAGGTATTTACCCCTTTTTAAAAGCTCTTTTACTCGACCTATCTGTTTATATGATAATATCTCTGTTTGACGAACAGACTGTTTTAAGACCCTATTCATAGTAAAAGCCCTTCTGGTATTCTCCGAATAGGTTATCACTTGCAAGTTAGTTATCCAATTACAACAACCATTACCATTGATATGGTCAATAATCATCCCTTCGGGGATAGGTCCTTTAAAAGCTTCCCATACCAATCTATGTACAGAATACACTTGACGAGAACCTTTGTATGTTAATTTGACCCTCTCATGTCGATTAACCATAGTAACCATTACCCTTAGTTCTGTCCCATAGGGATTTATACCATCCCTACCGTGACCTTTACCTTTCTTGGTTTTAGTAGTAAACACCCTACCAAGATTGGATACCCAATACCCTGGTATGTTAGTTTCTCTTATCTCCTCCGTAACTGGTTTCTCTACCTTTGGTGGAGCTAAGTTTACAAGTTCTTTGGTATCCTTAAAAATCACTGTTAGATTGTTTTTAAGGATCTCTCCTACAGTTTTCCAACCTTTGGTAGTTAATAATTTATGTTTTGGAGTACATCTCAGGGTTAACCCGCGATCATTTACAATTGTGTAAGTTTTTAGCTTACCCTTATTGAAAGTTTTCATAATCCTTTCAAAAGTACCATTCTCTGTAAGAACCCTTATATTCAAACCGGATACATCTAAATAACCCTTTTCAGATGGAGCTATGGATTGAATTGGGAAATCAGTTTTAGTACCAAGGATCATGGTATCGCCTGTTATACAGGCTGTTCCCAGCTCACCCATTCTACCATTTACGATGGGAACTTTTAAGTGCTCTGGGAGATTCTTGTACATGTATTTGATTTTCTTTAAAACCTTCTTTGCTACAGAATCCTTGATGGAGATGATATTCACCTTTTTGTTTGGGTGATACATCGTTAGCCATAAGCAATAAAGAGAAATCAATTCTGTGATCCCCGCTTGCCTGAATTTTAGGATGATATTAAATCGATGTTTTAGGAAGCAATACAGTACTGATTTTTGGTATGGATATAAAAGGAACCTTGTTTTACCTCTTACTGGGTGAACCACATAAGCAAATGTTGAGAAGTAAAAGACATCCTTTTGTACTTGAACCAATTCTCTAAATTGTTGAGCATTCAGATGAGAGGTATCTATTTCCTTTTTCGCCATTTTCTTTTCTTCTTTTAAAAATCATAGGTTAAACCTATTGTGATATCCCATCCAGGATCACTCTTGAATTTGGGATAGTAAAATCCGTTTAGCCCAAGTTCGTAATTAAATCCCTTAGTCTTGAAATTTAACTTGAGATCAATGTCATGAAAATTATTTAAAATTCGATATTGATATCCAAGTGTTGGATAAAATTTAAAATTTGGCTGTTTTTTGCTTGTTAAAGAATTTCCATTCCATCTATAGGAATAATTCTGAAGGTTTAATGGATAAGATATTCTAGACGTGATCCCATTTATATCCAATAATCCCAAGCTCAACTGGTTTTGATTCAAATCAAGTGATAATAGTTTTGGATTCATTGGAAGATTCTTCAAATAATTCAAATCAATAATCAAGCTGTCTAATCGATTTGGTGTGAACAACACCAAATCTTTTTCCCGAAGGGAAAATTCATTATACTTTGAAGTTGTATCCTTTCGATAAATTTCAACCTTTGAAGGATTCATAATAATTTCGAAAGGTTCGGGGATTGTAAAAATCTCTGGGATATAAACTGTGTCTGTTTTTTGGTTTTCGAAATTATTCGATGATTCCTTTTTAAATTTTCGTTTTGTGATTTTATAGGTCACCCAGGAAACCCCAATCATTGAAAATAAAATTAAGATTGCCATGACCCATGAAAAAATTTCATCTCTGTGTTTCATAGGATTGTGATAATTTTTATGTGATTTTTAATTTTAACAGGATTTAACAATTCTGGGATTCTCCAGGATTTTGATTTTCTACCTCAGGAGTCGTTCATTATCAGCGAGTTGTGTATGAAAAAATCCCGGAATTGTTAAATACAAATTCCCAGTTTTAGGGCATCTAATTAATTGGAATTCAACAAGTTACAAAGAAATTTCTCGTAAACCGAGTTTCCAATTTTAGTTTTTGTTTATTGTTTATTACCTTTTAGGTTTTTACCATTAAACCATTAACCATTTAGGATTTAGGATTTATCAATTAGCCAATTATCAATTAGCAATTGGCTATTGGCCAGAATATATAATATAATCCATATAGAAGGTTCCAAAATATATTGCCTTGAAAATTTAAGTACTACTATGTCACATCAAACATAAAATTTCAACATCATGAAAAAAGATAAATCATCATTGAAAGAGGAAAAATTATTAAAAGAATCCATTATCATTCGAAGAAAAGTATATGAACTTTCGAAATCTTTTATGTTTCTTCAGTTAGCAAATTTAAATCTTGCTAGAGGTGAAGATGAAGAAAAAGTTTTGATGGACAAGGTAATTAAATCTCAGAATATATTATCTTCCAAATTAAACGAAGCTATCGATTACATTAAACCTTTGGTTTCAAAAGGGAATCCAAATATTGATTTGGACCACTATTGGAAACTCCTTTTACTCTGGAAACATGAGGTAGAATGTTGTTAACGGTTTAATAGGCATTCTTTAAACCATAACCCAATTTCATAAGGGAAGGTCTGAGTAACAATTAACCTTCCCTTGTTGATCCAATAATTTTTCCTATCTTCTTCGATGTGAATTTTAAATTTATCGGGGATTCCCATTATCCTTGCAAGTTCTCTTGGAGACATTGGTAAGCCATTCCATTTAAACTGTCTATCCGCTTTCCTAGCGGTCATTGGATAACCATTCGGTTTATTTCTATATACCCCGGGTAATGTCCCTCTAGACCCTTTAGAATTAATCCAAGGCCATTTCCACTCATCTCTGAACTCATTTGTCCATAATCTTTGTACTTGTTTCAGGGATAATTTGGTTTTATTTTTATCGTCTGGGTGAAACATTGAAACGATTTTATCCAAATCCTCGATTATATTACCATCCTTTGGGAGGTTAAATAATAAATCTTGCGTTGTCCTAAGAGCTTTCATTTGTTTAACAAAAAGGAATTGCTCCAATTTGAATAAAAGAGAGCTCTTTTTTACTCCTATTATTACTAATCGGTTCCTTGATATTTGAGAATTGCCCCATTCTGAAACGGAATGGTTGTGAAAAACCAAGTTATAATCTGGGAATATTTCATTTTCCCATTGATTTTCTGGGATTACTTCTAGCAATTTGGGTAAATTTTCCAATAAAAATACATGAGGTTTAAAATGATGAACACTTTCGATAAAATTTACCATTGTAGGGTCTGCCTTTTGCTCTTCGGTAGATTTAAAATCCTTTTTTCTACTGATTCTGAGTATAGATTGTCCTCCACAGGCGGGGTGAGAGATTAGCACATGTACTTTCTGAGTACCCACATGATCATATATGCTTTTAGGATTCCGATAAAAAGAGATTTTTCCATAATTCTCCTTCCATTGCTCCTCTTTTGGTGTGTGGAAGCAACTACGACTATCCATATTAGCTAATATTTTGAATCTTTTCTCATTTAGGAAAGGGTGAAGCCCGATATGCCCACAACTAATTCCTATAACATTAAAAACTTTCATAACTTAATACTTATTTTTTATGGTAAAACATGACAATATACCAGGATTTTGGGGGTATTATGTTAGTCCAAAAGGAATTATTTGGACAATAAGGTCAAGAAATGGTAGGGGTAAAGCTAAATTTTGGAGAAAAGTTAACCCTATGATTTCACACAAAGGTCGTTTACGAGTACAGTTACGTAAAAATGGAAAAGTATATAAATACCAAGTTTCCCGATTAGTAGCTATAGCACATATACCAAATCCAGAAAATAAGCCTTTGGTGATGCACTTGGACAACAATCCTCAAAATAACCATTTTTCAAACCTAAAATGGGGAACTCAGTCTGAAAATATGCAACAAATGGTCGCTGAAAATCGGAGTGGTTCCTTATTTAAGTCGGGTAAAGATAACATTGTTTATAAAATTACTCCCAGAACAGGGCCCAAATTTACTACATTTGAGATATTTTGGGTAAGATTGCTTAAACAAATGGGGTTCTCCACTGTCTTCATTTCAAAAATTGATGGGAGGTCCAGAAAAAACCTTTCAAGGTATTTAAAAGATTTATAACACTCCATTTTGTATATGAAAAATGCTATTAGTATTGCTCATACCCTGTAGAATTATGTGTTTACTATACAATATCACAATTAAAAATTAATCACATGAAAAAGAAATCTGTTAAAAAAGAGGATAAAAACATCAAATTGTTATCCAAAGATCAAGAAGTTTTAATAAAAGGCCCATCACATTGTGAACTCTGTAAGGTAATCGATGTAAATAAAAATTCTGCCCTACTTTCGAATGGGATATCAGTAAATCCCAAATATGATCGAAAGATCAAATCCTTGACTCCTTTAAATTTAAAAGGAACCCAGTTCACAATATTGGTTCATGGAAGTGAATCTAAAAGAATTTGGAAAGAATATTGCTTAGGAAATACTGCTTCTAAATTGCAGGGTGCACTAGAAAACTTTAAAAAGGGAATCCCTAATAATTCGTATTCTACAGAAGAATTAGATGGCTACTCTATGAAATTGAATGAGTTATTGGAAAGTCTACAGAAGGAAACTATAAACGAATAGGTTTTGGTAAATGTTTTTAAAATTGAGAATTGATTTTTTCAGCGTAATCAAAAAAACGTAATCGCGGACTCTTATTTATGGGTCAGGTTTTTATCCCTATTTGCTTGAGAAAGTAGATAGGGATTTTTTTATTGTGCCTATTCGCATATTTCTCTTTTGGGAATACTTTATCATCTTTTTTACTTGTGTAATGTGATCTTTTTGATCCCTAATTCCTGTAATCAAACTCATTGTATTATTGCCTTAATGATTAATATTATAAGATACTATCTTATCTATATTAACTTTAATACATCACAGATATGTCACTCAAATCAAGAATTGAAGCTCTAACTACACAAATCAGTAATGCAAAAACATCACTGAAATCTGCATTATCCAATAAAGGTGTAAGTGTACCAATAAGCCCAACCTGGAATCAGATTACTCAAGGGATTAATGATATCGAAATCCCAGTAATGCCAAAAGTATCATTATCATTTTCATCTGGAATCTACTCAGCATACTTGGAGGGAAGTAATTTTAATACTTCCCAGTACACAGTTTATTATAATGGTCGGATAAAATTCAATCCAGGTACAATTCAATCCATTGTAGATTGGATGAATTCGGATTTAGTAAACAAGGTTATTGTTTGGTGTGTAGTATCCAGTCAGGTTACTGCTGGATCTCCTAAATCCTTCCTGGCTATCTCAGAATTAAATCAAGGAACAAATTGGGTTCAACTAATCAAAGCAGCTAACAATGTAGAATGGAGAGGAGGGATAATGCGTTTAACTAAAGCCACAGCAGCAGCTGGAGGAACTAAATTAACCTTCCAAGGCAACCATGTACTTATATCCTATAACAATTAAAGATTAACAAAGAGAGAGTCATAAAAAATTCAAAAAAAACTTCTTTATCTTCTCTCATTATTAATCTTTTAATATTCATCATTAATTTTTAATTCTTACACATTATGCCTACATTGAAAGAAAGGATCCAATCATTAACATCATCCATCAACGAAGCAAAAACAAGTTTAAGGGATGCTCTGAGAAATAAGGGGGTAGACCCAGGATCTCAGCCATCCTTTGAAGCCATAAGATTGAGAATCGAAGGAATCTCATCTGGAGATAAGTACAAAGAATTAATAGGAAAGGGTTCCATCTTTAGTACCAACTTGGATACTAATAAAACCTCTAGAAAGATGGTTATGGCTCCAAATAAATTCACAGTCTCCATAAAAGTCAATTGCGCTTTGGATAGTATCCAATCAGCCTTAGATGAAATCAATAGAAGCTTCCATAAAGGCGATCTGGTAGTAATCGTAACATATGCTATGCCCATGGATGGCAATTATGGATTATGTATTTATAATTTATCAGAAGATTTATTTTCATACTTTTTTGGATACGGTAATTCAACCAGTATGAAAAATGGATACCCATGGGTAGAAAATATATTATTTCTTGAAAGTGTAGATATCACTTCAGTTAATACTGGTAGATATAATTTCTCATTTACTGGGTACTCATTAAAAATTGGAAAGAGCCCAGTGGATTAAAAAAATCCTTAGTGATTAATAATAATAAAGGCCTGGGATAAAAATATCTTAGGCCTTTCTTGTGATAACCAAAGATCACCAAAAACAACAACAAAAAGAAAAAAGAAAATCCTAAGAATAAGAAAGTAAACCTTGAATCCCAATAAAGAACATTCGATGTAATAATAAAAAAGCTCATATGAAAAGGTTAAAGGTAACACCACCTTAAGAAATAATCTTTATCAATAAAATCCAATATGAATGCAAAAGGGATAAGGCTAATATAATTCTGTGATTCAAGGATTCAAAGGAAATCCCTTATAGAGCTGGGCTAAAAAGTTATCCGAATAAAAGAGGTGAAGGGAACTGAGATTATGGCCTTCAAGGATCTCAAGGATTTCCCTTATTAACGTTTCGATAAAAAGTTGACCCAGTTTTAAAGGGACAGGGATTACATTTTTGTAATGGATCAGTTAGGAAATCCCTTATTGGGTTTTCGATAAAATCTTAAGTCAATACAAAAGGGACAGGGTTGCCTATTAAAGCAAAAAAAGAGTATATTTTATAGGGGACAAAAATATACTCTCTCTTTATTATTATGAATTACAACAGCACCAAATATATATTAGGAATAAGAGTGCAAATATTATGCACTCTTTTATTTTTTGTTTTTTCATTTCAAATTTTTTTTCACAATTTCAAGCATCTTTTTTAAATTCTCTTTTTTTAATTCATCCGTATTATTAGATACCAAACTTTCTACTGAAAAATCATTTATTCTATATACTTGCTCATAGAATAATTTGAATTGTTTGCAATGATTCTCGCAAATTGTTTTATTCTTTTCTGAACGAATAATACTACCGATAAAATTGTCCAAAAGATTACGGATTTTACGTCTAACAGACTTTTTATCTTTATCTGTTAAACAATCTGCATAAATAGAAGAATTGTATAGATTCTCTTTCTTTAGTCCCGAATTGGTATGCAGTCCCGTTGTGTCCAAAGTTTCAAGTAATTTAGAAAAAGAAAGTTTTTCAACTTCTTTTTTTTCTACTTTTGCACTTTCTTTTTTTGTGCTCTTTTTTGCAGTTGTTTTTTGTGTTTTCTTTTTTTCAACTTTTGCAGATTCTTCTACATTGTTGTTTACTCCATTTACTAGCACATTTTCATTTACATTTGCATTCATGATTTTTAAAATTTAAAAGTGAAACATTTTGTTGTTTTTCTGTATTGCAAATATACAACCGATTTTTTAAATACAAAAATATTTTGAGAAAAATTTTTATTGAATTTTTCTATTAAACAAATAGATTTTATTTATTAAAAAATCATTGCTCACCTTCTCCATGCCTTCACCCTTACCTACCTACCCGCTTAAATCATCAAGGCCTTAGTTGGCTGGTTTTTGAAGGCCTTTATTTAGGGCCATCAATGGAATCTTAGGGCCTTTTGGGCTTACAGGGCCTTGCGCTTGGTTAGCAGGTTTTATATAATATATCGTATAATGATATCCTGAAAGTAGGATGGGCTCAAAGAATTAAGGCCTTAGCTAGCAGGTTTTACAAAGTAAAGATAAAAGAACACAAATAAAAAAGGTAGCCTACTTATCCCAAGCGAGCTACCTTATACAGATTTGATTAGAGTAATATTCCTATTGAGTATGATTAAGATTTATTTTCATAAGATAATTAGTATTCGATGTATCGAACAGGCTAGCATTAAATTTCAGCTATGAATGTGATATATAATTTCGTATTACCTAATCCTATATATTGAAAAGCATTAGATAGGTCAAGGTAATCTTGGATTTCATTTAATGTTTCCTTATAGAAGGATAATGCCTTATCATAATTCTCTGATATAATTTGGTCTCTGTTATCTGTAATCGATAATTCTAAGAACCAAACTAATTTCTCAGGGTCATTAGGTAAAATTCGAACCATACTAGAATCAACTTTAGAAAAGCGATTAAAAATCTTTGACCAAAGATTATAACCTCTAGGATCATCCATTCCTAATGATTCATAAAAGAATTGTCTCAGATAAACATTTTTTACTGTTCCCTCGATGTTCTCTGTATCCTGGAATAGGATTGTGTTATTAAATAACTGATCTGTTGTGTTCATAGAGCAATAATTTTTTATATGATTAATATTACAATGCAAATATAATCATTATATATTATATATAATATAATACGCATATAAAATTTGGGCTCTGATTTAAGGATCATTATTTAAACTTAGGGCCATCCATGGTATATAATAAGGCCTTGAATCCTTACATCGAATTAAATGGACACAATGATCTAAGGCCTTATTATATTATTCTTAAAGCCTTGAGCTAAATCTTATACCCTCTTGGTTAGCCCAAAAACACATCGAAAAATAAAAATATCCTTGAATACAATGTACATAGGATCATCGAATAAATCCCTAATCCTAATATAATATATATTATATATAATAAGGCCCTAAAAAAATCAACATAGCTCCAATATAGCTCCCAAAACAAGCTTCTATCAAAAAATTAATAATAATCATATATAATATAATAATATAATATAAAACATCATCAGATCACAGATCAAGGATTATAATCATATCCCTTATATTATATAATAATATAATAAGAGCTATGAAAAACAGAGATCCTACAAAAAACACAAAGCTTATATAATATGATAACATATCATCGAATTCAAGGATTATAATAATCTCAGATATTATCATAGAACATAATCCTATATATTATATATAATATAATAATAAGGGTTATAATAAAATCATTATCCCAGATCAAGGATTTAATAAAAAATCTTCGAATCCTTGAACCAAGTTTATTAAAATCATCAGATTCAAGGCAATCATTTTATAATAATCATCGGATTTTATCATAATCCCAGACTTTCGATTAAATATTTAATTTAACATACCTCTAGTAAATTTTACTTTAATTCTAAGTAACTAGAAAGATTACCCTCTATTATGTTCTAGATTAATAAATAAAAGACATTGTTTTTAGCTTCGATTATGATTTTAATTTATGCATAGATAACCCTAAAATTTATCCTAAAATCTTGAAGTTGAGAGTTTGATATTTTTTTCTAAAGCCGGCTATTTTTAACTTGTGCTCGAAAAAAAGTACAGTTTTGGATATGTTTTGGATAGGTTTGTAAAAAATGGGTTAAAAAAGTCAAAAGTGCTAAAAGTGAGCTAAGTTGACAGTTTAGGGTAAAAAAGGCCCTAAATCCTCAAATCCCAGACCTAATTTTTCGAAAAAAATGTACACAACACATATGCAAATTTTAGGGCCTTAAAACTTGAAAACTCTATGGTTTAGATAGTGGGAGATAGCCTTCGTGCTGGTAGCTTAATTTCGCCCCCGTGTTATACTCATAATATCGATATGTATTTGATATGTATTCCGTGATATGGAGCCTTTTTTTCATATTGGTATTATTTCATTATTTATATAAGGATATTTATTTCATGTGATATTCCCTTTATTATATTATTATATATAATGATTATATCCGAGATAAGGATTATCATTCTCTATGTGATTATATTATCATTGATATGATTTTTTTTCTTTTTTATTTGTTGTTTGTGTATATCCTTATTATCAATGATGTTATTATATAAGGATAATTATCCTTATGTTGTGATAGAGATATATTTTCATTTTATGTTTGTGTTTTTTTGGGGTCTATGATAATATCTGGGATTCTATGTTCCTTGATTTTTCATATATCGATGATTATGCGATAAGGATTATCTTATGTATTATGATTATCTTTTTTATTTGTTGTTTGGGGTTATGGGCATATAATATAGGATCCTTGATTATTGTTATTTATATCATAGAGCTGGGATTTATTTTATTCTAGGATGTGATATTCTTTTTTATTTGTGTTTTTTTGGGATCCTAATGTATGTGATGATATTATCCTTATTCTATGATGGGTGTAAGGGATTCTTTTATTATCCTTGAAGTATGATGAGCTCTGATTTAAATTGTGTTTGTTGGTGGGAAATGTAAATCCTTTCATAGTTAAGGATAATGATTATTATTTGATTGTGATGGTAGTTAATTTCTTTGATATTAATATGATTTGTATTATGGAAGGATTTTCTTGGTCTTCTTTTGGTTGAGCGTTTAGGTGGATATGATATTCCTTGAGTAGTGATGTTGACTCATGGTCTATACATCCTTCCATCAGATATCTGATACGAGATATTACTGTGCTTGGCTCAATTTCTTGTTTGGGTTTCTCTATCAATAAGAAGGAAATAATTCCCGGTATGGGCATTACCATATCTATTGTATAGGATTCTAGTAATGCTCTTACTGTTGGATGGAGAATGGTTCTTAGAGCTTCTAAGGTATCCAGTAATTCCTTTCCTTTTAGTTGTTCGATTTCAGGCATTGAACCCTTACCAATAGCTTCCCAGAGCCTTTCTTCTTTTGTGAACTGCATTGTTTTGGTATAGAATTGGAATTTGTAATAGCTTGGTTCTGAACTATCTTTTCCAAGGTCATCTTTTAGGTAAGCTATTGCTTCATCTAATCTAAGTTGTTTCATTAGTTCAACGAATCCCTTACTATCGGTTGCAGTTTCTAAATATTGGGTTAAGAATCCCATATATTGGACCTCTACTGATTTGATCCATTCCCAGTTTTTGATTTCTTTTGTTGTCATAATGATGAATGTTTTTTATTGATTTGATAATAAAACTGTTGATTGTTTGGGAAAATTTGGTAAAGGATATACATATACCCTTACTTGAAACATACTTGGATGATTTACCATCCAAATGATTGCATCTTTCTGATATTTCTTGAAGCAAAGCTTAAGCTTCTCTATAAATCCTTCTGAAAGGTATTCCTCTATGTCAATGTGAGGAGTATATCCTATTGGAATAACATATCCCGGAGTCATAGGAGTTAATCCTGGAATTGTTTTATATGGGTTGTACCAAAGGTTTGTGTCATCAAATGAATTTTTGATAGATACGATATCCTTGTAAACGTTGTAAATAAGTTCTCTTGGTTCCATGTTATTGCATTTTTTATACGATTAATAATACCCAAATATAAATATTATTTTTAATACTGCATACTCTTTTATTAAATTAAAAAGGCAAGCTTGTTAGGCTTGCCCTGTTAGGAATGATTCGATTGAAGGATATTCTTTCCAATGCTGTGACCAAGTATTCCTTTCATCATAATTATTGAAGTACATTGTGATAAGGACTAAGTCATTGCCCTTGTATTCGAAATGTTCTTTATCTACATTGGGAAGATGTTCAACCTGAAGATCTAAAAGATCATTCTTGTTTTCAACCTTAATAGAAATCTCCATTTTACCTATTAGGTTCTTTGTTGAGTTCTTATAACCCATGATTTTGATGTCTTCTATGATTGGTTTTACCTCTTGGAGGAATTTTACCATTTTATTTCTTTTCGGCATACGTTCGATTGTTTATATTTACCTTGTTCATAATTATATTGGTTTCTCTCTTGAAGTTCTACCTGGATTTCTACCTCTTTTGTATAATCTAATCCAGTATCTCTCATCTTTTCGATAAGTTTTTTAATTCTAGTGGCATAGATTAGATTATGTTGCAAATATTCTAGTCTTCCAGATTTAATATCGCTAGAATTTTCTCCTGAATCCTTAATTATCTGAATCTCATCCTTTAATCTTGTAATGATACTTTCAGTATGTAATTCATATGCTTTTAAAATGCCATCTTGAACTATGAGCCTCTTTTCTTCATCCGTTAGAGTTACTTCTCTTTCTGTTTTTACTTCTCCATTAGGCCAAGTGTAGTGAGCATGATTTGCATTTGGCTTAAACTCTGTTTGATAAAGAGCATAAAGGATACCAGCTCCCATTGGGGAGAGAGCTAGTATCATTAATCCTATGAATTGTTTTACTTTCATCTGAATTCGATTATTGTGTTAACTAATGAAGTAACGAATAGCTTCTTCTGATACTTATCCCTAGAATCTTTTGAAGAAACTATGGTTACTATTTGATTCTCGTAATATACATAGGCATCCTTGAAGTGCCATGAGTGTCCAGTACAATCAGTTCGTGATTCGTTTGGGAATGCTCTTAATAAGATTTCTTGAGCATTTTTATCCAAAGCTTGTACTGTAACTGAATTAGAGTCCCTGTTTGATATAATCCTTAACATGATTTGTGTAATTTTTATGAGTTAATATTCCAAATTGTTTAGCCAATACGATTAGCTGTTGAGTAAAAGCCTTCGTTCTAATGTTATTAGATTGAAGTTTGAGTATGAGTTCCTTACAATTGGTTTCCCATCTCCAATTTGATTCGCTTGTAGGTTTAGGGTCTGAATGACCTTTCCTTGTGTAGTAATAGCGAATTACTGAGATAACCCAAAGTCCATTTCCTTTAGGAAAGATGCAGACTTCTTGACTGTTGAATTGATACTCTGCCATAATTGTAATTGTATTTAAATGATTAATAAATTTTATTTTTATTCGATAATGCAAATATAATAATTATATTTTAAATACAAATATACTTGCATTATTAATTTGGGCTTAAAATACAGCTCTAATAGCCACTACATCTTCAATGTATGTCAAGGAGACGATTTCTTTTTGGATTGGGTAAAAAGCAAAGATTGTGTTATCTACTTCTGATACCATTGTAGTAGCTAAATAGGTATCTTTTAAGTTCTTTGCATTTAGTAAGATATCTCCGGGCCTTACTTCCCTTTGTTTGATACAAAGCCAGGTTAATCCTTGAAAGTTTAATGTGTTGTTCCCATTAGATGAAAAGAATTCTAAAGGTCTACTCACTTTGTAGATATCAACCATTGATGTAGTTAATTGGTATGGATTGCATGAAAAGCTGTAACATTGAAGGATTGCTTGGGATTTCTTTGATCCAATTCTTAGTTGAGTGGCTAATTCTCTTTTCCCATAAAGGTTTACATAGACCCTATAATCTGTAGAATCTATCAGTTGCTTGAGTAATGTAATCTGTGATGGAGTCATCGTTTTTGTTTTTTAATGATTAATATTTTATTTGCAAATATACTTTATTTGTATTTAATACGCAAAATTTAAATAGGATGGTAAGAGTAGCTGGATATCTACGAAAAAGGGTAGTTTCCCAACTACCCAGTTCCAGTGTCGAATAATAAGATTATTAACGTATAAAACGAGCATCAAGATTTAGGTTAACATTACTGTTCTTGAACGCATAACATAATTACTAAAATGCTAAAACAACGAAATTTGTTTTTGTTAATGATGTATGTAAAACATTTAATTATAGTTGTCCATTTCTGGATCGTCTTCTGAATCTATGTTCATTTCTAATTCTCTTCTGATCTCATGGAAATCCACATCTTCGGGTTCTTCTCTATGTATCTTATAATTATCAGTAATCTGAATGAGTTCTGTCTTTACTGCATCCAGACCTTCTTTAGTTACATCCAATCCTTGTTGAGTCTTAGCAGATACATCTGGCAAAGCATCTAACTCATAATGTTCTTCTAAGAATTTAGCATCCTTTTCATTAAAAGATTCTTTCTGTTTAGTATGTTCTTCCTCTAAGATTTTTAGGGCATCTTCTTTAGTAACAAAGTTGTTTTGCTCCATTACTCCAGCAGAACTTTGATTGTTAATATTGAAGACATTAGTTGTACCACCCATGATATTCTTAATCATTGAAGATAATTGTGCTCCAGCTTTCATCTTCAAATCTAAAGCTTGTCTAAGTTCTGCAGATATGAAAGGTACATAGTGATCTCCCTGGGATCTTTTTAATATTTCTACTTGAGAAGCAGCTTCCATTCGATCTTCCATTGCCATACTAATGGACATACCAGTAATGGCATTTAATATCTCTTCTTGATTTTGTTTATCCCAGATTCGATTATTTAATAACCTTTCTCTTAGGACCATATTGATATCTTCAATATCACATCCCAGATATGAAGCTAATGATGAAGGATTATGGATTACTCCGCAAAGTAATCCATTATTAAGTGCCCACTGATTTACTACATGGGTAATGATGTTCTTCTTCTTAACGTCTTTTATTTCTGGACTTACTGTTTGATGATATTCTACCATCATTGCGGTTAGACCTGT
>OJMM01000944.1_pt1 | contig 18274 bp, 13 predicted proteins | sample 1597231 | NCBI WGS metagenome assembly OJMM01 (sample SAMEA2452128, study PRJEB22498) | human gut metagenome | reverse complement strand
TGCTTCCGCTGGCAGAATCGCCCTCGGTGATGAAGATGGAACTCTCCTCCTTGCGCTCGTTCTTGGCGTCGCTGAAATGGATGCGGCAGTCGCGGAGCTTACGGTTGTGGAGATTCGCCTTCTTGGCACGCTCACGGGCTAGTTTGGTAACGCCCGCCATCGCCTTGCGCTCACGTTCGCTCTCCTTAATCTTATTCTCCAGAATCTCAGCTACATCCTTATGGATATGGAGATAGTTGTCTACTTCCTTCTTCAGGAAATCGCCCACATACTTATTGATGGTTTCGCCACCGTTCGGCGTCATCGTAGTACTTCCGAGCTTAATCTTGGTCTGACTCTCGAAGACCGGTTCTTCTACGTTGATGGCAATGGCAGCCACCAGTCCGTTTCGGATGTCAGCATACTCATACTTGCCGTAGAACTCCTTGATAGTCTTGGCAATATGCTCCTTGAAGGCACTCTGATGCGTACCTCCCTGGGTGGTGTGCTGACCGTTGACGAAGGAATAATACTCCTCGCCATACTGGTTGGTATGGGTGAAGGCAATCTCGATGTCCTCGCCCTTCATGTGGACGATGTCGTAGAGACCTTCGTTGGTCATATTATCGCTCAGCAAATCCTGCAGACCATGGCGGCTCAAGATGCGGCGGCCATTGTGCATGATGGTGAGTCCGGTGTTCAGATAAGTATAGTTGCGGAGCATCGTTTCCACGAAATCATCGTGGAAGGAATAGTTCTTGAAGAGTGTATTATCCGGCTCGAAGAAGATAAAGGTACCGTTCTCGTCATCAGTATCTTCCATCGTGTCGCTCTTCAGAATACCTTTCTCAAACTTCAGATGGCGCACCTTTCCGTCGCGGTACGACTTTACCTCGAAGTGGGAACTGAGGGCATTGACCGCCTTCACACCCACACCGTTCAGACCGACGCTCTTCTTGAACGCCTTGCTGTCGTACTTACCGCCGGTATTCAGCACACTTACAGCCTCAACGAGCTTGCCCTGAGGAATACCACGGCCATAGTCGCGCACGCTGACACGCAGATTGTCCTCGATATCGATTTCCAGACGGGCACCTGCGCCCATCTTGAATTCATCGATAGAGTTGTCTACCACCTCCTTCAAGAGCACATAAATACCATCTTCCGGCAGATTTCCATCTCCCAGACGACCGATGTACATACCCGGACGGGTACGTACATGCTCCATATCGCTCAAGTGGCGGATGTTATCATCGGTATATTCTACCGGCTGCTGCTCCTGAGGGGCATTGGTAAGCTCATCAGCGGCATTCAATTCGCTGTTACCTAAGTTTTTATCTTCAGACATGATTTCCTCCTTAGTTATTCTTATTTATTTTCTTATAACATAGCAAATGATGTTGCAATATTCTGTTTATCAGATAATTGCCAACACAACAATTGCTATTTACCTGATACTCTTAATATAGCAGTTGCGGCGCTTGTGAAGGACTGGATCCAAGACGCCCCATTGTCCCTGCACGGCAGCATTATCTTCCATTTCCACCTGTGTTTCTCCCCACTCGATTCCATACTTCTGATAGATAGGAATCAGGTCGGCAAAGAGCAGCGCATTGGCACCCTTAGCACGGTATTCCGGCTGGATACCGATGAGCAGAAGGTCGACAATCTTGGTTTTATGGAACTTGATGGCGCGCAGCAGATGCCACCAGCCAAAAGGAAGCAGCCTGCCCCTATGACACTTCTGCAGAGCTCTGGAAAGGGAAGGCATCGTAATACCGATACCTATCATCTTATGATCCTCGGTAGTCCAGTCTTCTATGGCTGTTACAAAGTTCAGGTCGAGCAAAGACAGATACATCTTGATGTACTGGTCTATCTGCTTCTGTGAAAGTTCGGAATAACCATAGAGATGCTTGTATGTATCATTGATGAGGTCGAAAATCTTCTGTCCGTATCCGCCCTGATAAACATCCTTACGGGTAAGTTTGCGGACATGGAGATTGTATCTTTTCTCTATCATCGCCGCTATCTTGGAATATTTCTCCGGGATGGTATCTGGCACCATCAGTTTATACTCTACATACTTATTATCTACGGTAAAACCCTCCAGAGCCTCAATGTGCTCCGGATAATATGAATAATTATAAATGGTAGGCATGGTACCTAGCTGGTCAAAGCCCCAGGTAAGCATGCCTTCTGGATCCATATCGGTAAAACCCAGCGGACCTACAATATCTTCCATTCCCTTCTCCTTACCGTATTTCTCTACAGCATTGAGAAGAGCCTTGGAAACCTCGCGGTCGTCAATGAAATCAATCCAGCCGAAACGGACCGATTTCCTGCCCCATTTATTGTTTGCCTTATGATTGATAATGGCAGCGACGCGACCTGCCAACTTGCCATCCTTATAGGCAAGAAAATACTCTGCCTCGCAGAACTCGAACGCTGCGTTCTTGTCCTTGCTCAGAGTATTCATGTCGTCGCTGAAAAGATTAGGCACATCATATTCGTTGCCTTCGTAGAGGTCGTAATGGAAGTCGATGAACGTCTTCAAGTCCTTCTTTGTTTCGACCTTTTTAATTTCTATTAATGACATGATTTTCAAACTAGTTTGCAATATTATAAATGCAAAAGTAGCAATATTTTGGCAAATTACCAAATATTGCTACTTTTTTTGCAGTTTTTTAGGGGTTAAAATTTAATTACAGCCCCCAAACTAGCCTATATCACCCATTTAGTGGTGGTTTTGGCGGAATATCTTTACCTGATAATTTTAAGCACTGACGGAAAACTAACACTCTCCAAGGAATCACAATAAGAAAAAGCTCGATCATCTATTCTCTCCAACACTGGCGAGAAGTGCGAAGTGTCGGATGAAGCGAGAGATGGTTCATCCAATGAGTAGTGAAATTATGAGGGTGGAGTCGATTACAGAAGACAATATGGAGCCAAATTGCTCCATGACCCGAAAATATTCCTCCAAAAGGAGTGAGTTTCTCAGATTTAATTTGTATCTTTGCCATGTCATATCAGAGTTTTGCTTGTTTTCTTTTCGCAACATTAAGATAAGTGAAAATTCTGACATAGCAAAATCCAGAGTAACTTTTTGTTGCTCAGGCGCTTAAAATATTTAATTGATAATAGTGTTGCGGAATTAATGGAATAACCAGAAATGAAATTGAAAAGACATCTACTGACAGCTGCCCTGATACTCTTTTGCCTATCGGCAGCTAACGCCCAACTGCTAAGAACAACAGTGGAGCAAGGGGAAATTGAAGGTGTGGAACATGAAGGATTCGCCCTATACAAGGGAATCCCATACGCTGAAGCACCAGTGGGCAACCTCAGATGGAAAGCCCCAGTGAGCAAGAAGCCTTGGAAGGGAGTATTCAAAGCAGATAAATGGGGAGACCGTCCACCACAGCCCATCGACCCTAACCAAAATGGTGGAGAGCTGGGCATGAGCGAGGACTGCCTATACCTCAGTGTGGAAACGCCAGCCAAGAGTAAGAATGACAAACTCCCTGTATTTGTGATGATTCATGGAGGAGCCTTTCTTACTGGCTCCTACAGTGGAACTCAGGAAAGTTTTGTCAAGGAAGGCATCATCTATTGCAGCATAGAATACCGCTTGGGAGCCTTGGGATTCATGGCACATCCAAAGCTGAGTAAGGAATCAGGCAAGAACATATCTGGTAACTATGGCATCCTTGATCAAGTGATGGCCTTAAAATGGATTCACGACAATATCGCTGCCTTCGGTGGAGACCCAGACAAGATTACCATTGCTGGAGAATCTGCCGGTGGTATCTCGGTAAGTATACTATGCGCCTCTCCCCTTGCCAAGGGACTCTTCCGAGGAGCCATCAGCGAAAGTGGTAGCTCCTTCTGGCCTGTGGGTGAAAGCAGAAATGGTAACACAGCCATGCTCACCACCAAAGCGGCAGAAGCAGGTGGACTTCTCCTTCAAAAGAAACTCAAGGCTAAGAACTTGAAGCAGCTAAGAAAAGTTCCGGCTATGGACATCGTGAAGAATACCGCCTTTGAGTCCTTTTGGCCGAACGTTGACGGCTACTCCATCACCGATGACCAGTATAAGCTCTATGAAAAGGGAAGCTACAATGATGTAAATGTCATCATAGGAACCAACAGCGACGAAGGAAGTATGTTTAGCCGCCCTGTCAGTGTAAGTGACTATGAGAAAAGAATCAATGAGATATATGGAAGTTGGGCAGACCAGGTTCTCAGTCTCTATCCTGCCAGGACAGAGGAAGAAACCTACTTCGCTCAATCCGACATTTTCCGTGATGGCTCCTTTGCATGGGGAACGTATGCCTGGGCTAACCTGCAGAGCAAGACCGGCAAGGGCAAGGTGTATATGTATTACTTTGACCAAGACTCAGAGAACACCATCGTGAAAAGCCGCAAGGGAGGAGCCAGCCATGTGGCAGAGATGCCATTCATCTATGGCTATAAGTTTGGCTCTGGAAAGATGACCGAGACGGAGCAGCACATGGAACAAATCATGTCACGCTACTGGATCAACTTTACCAAGACCGGCAATCCAAATAGGAATAGCCTTCCTTTCTGGACTACCTACCAGGAAGGTAAACCAACGGTGATGATTATGAAGGAAGGACTGCATTTGGGTCCTGTTCAAAATCAAAAGCAAATGGACTTCTTCGAGAAGTTCTTCAAGGAAAAAAGAAAATAATACGTCAAGTTCCAAGTGGCATTCCTCCCACTTGGAACTTTTTCATTAAAGAGATAAAACGCCGCATTGTTCACCATAAAATGGCGCATAGATACGAATGCTCGCATGATGCGGATGTTTGCTTCAACAGCAGTCGATGACTTCAAGACTCCACTAAGCATAGCTACCCCTTGCTCTGTGAAAGTATAAGGCAGTTTTCTTACACCGCCCCAACTTGAAGTCGCAAATTGCGACTTCAAGTTATCAAATTCATTTGGGGTCAATTGAAACATAAAGTCTTCAGGGAAACGCTCTATATTACGTTTTACCTGCTCATTCAATCTTTTTGTTTCTACTCCATACAGCTCAGCCAAGTCACGGTCAAGCATCACTTGTTGTCCTCTGATAACTCATATCAGAGACTCCACTTTATTTTCTACAGGCAGTTGCTGATTACCTGCTTTAGCTACATTATCGTCCTTTGCCATATTCTTTAACCCAATTAATTTAGAAGATTTCGGCAAAGATACAACTATTATTGGAAACAAGCAAGGATTTTCTAGAATGTTTTTGTTTGAGGTGCCAAATTAGAACCTCAAACGATACAATAGGATGGTTTCAAAGTCGCAATTTGCGACTTTATAGAAGTTTGGAAGTCGCAAATTGCGACTTCCAAACACAAATATTACTTAATAGCTATCTTCAAGTCATTACCCTTTATCTTAGCGATGACGATGCTTTCATTTGGCTTAGCAAAATGAAGAACACCTTGCACAGCCTTGGCACTTCCGAGATTCACGCCATTTACAGAAAAGAAGGTTATCACCTCACCATCATTCAGACCAGAAATGGTTATGTCGCTATCCGTCGTTACCATTACCCCTCTTGTTTTCACAAGATTGATGTTATTGGTATCATCACCGCCCTCGGCATTAAGCCAATAGAGGGTTGCCGTTGCCTTATCCGATGCCTTATAACCATCAGCAGTCGCATAGACCGAAATATCCAACTTGCCATTCAGCTGCACTTTACCATCGGTATTATATTTATCGGTTGCCACATCTGAATCATTAATGGTGTAATGGTATTCTGCACCTGGAGTTGAGCTTTCGAAAGAAAGGGTGCCAAAAATGTAAGAAATACTTGGGATTGAACACGATTTCTGTTCTTCTGTACCACCATCCAAAGATTTAACAACGAGAAAATTTCTCCATTGCTTATCGTTTTTATATGAATCAACACTTTCTTTAGGAACAAATAAAACACAGGAATTTATGTTCTCAAAAGAATCAAATATAGGAATAGAATAACCGGTGTCATAGACAGCAGGTGGTATTACTGCATGGCAAAGTATTTCTACTAATTTATTACAATTTGCAAAAACCTGATTTGCCATTAAGCTTACACTTTGAGGTATATCTATTTTTTTTATTGGTGTATTAGCAAAAGCGCATCCTCCAATTTTTACAACTGAATTCGGTATAGAAATTTCAGACAACGAACTACAACCATTTACAAAACCTCCTGGAATCTCCATGAGAGAACTCGAAATGGACAACTTTTGAATTTTAGAACAGTTAAAGAAACACCCTTCACCAACTTTTACAACAGAATTTGGCAAAATAATTTCGTTTAAATTTCGACATTCCATAAAGGCCTGATAACCAATTTCTGTAATTGATGGAGGTAAATTAATTTTATTTAGATTTACACATTCTTCAAAACAAGAAGCAGGGATTGTAGTTATACCATCCCCCATCGTTACCTCTAGCAAAGACTGACATCCTTTAAAACATCCTTTTCCTATATTAATGAGCTGCGAAGGAAATGAAACTTTACGCAAAGAAGCCCCCATAAAACTTCCTTCTTCCAACGTTGATATGTTTTTCCCCAAAATGACACTCTGTATATTACAATTTTTAAAAGCATTTTTGCCAATTGTTGTAACAGCATAGTCTTTGTCCTCAAAAACTACTACTGAAGGTATAACTATATCACCTTCATAATCATTTGCTAAAATTGTTGCCTCGCCTTTAGTTGTATCAACATAATACTTAAAGCCATCAACCGTAATAAAATCTGATGCTTTGACCGAATTCCAGCAAAGCACCATAACAAAAGCTATTAAAAGCTTAGAACTCATTAAATGTTTCATACTCTTAGGTTTTTTAAAATATATTTTTAAATTATACAAACAAATTCATTTTCCAAAAGCATATCCACCTTTGCTTGAACTAAACACTTATGAAAATCATCATCTATCAATGATTGACAATAAAGTAATTGCAGTTCGTATTTCGACATTTGAGCAAACAAAATTCTTGCATATTTATCTTCTTTTTGGTACTCAAGCCATGAGAATAGCATCCTCATGAAACGAAGATAGCTTTCATTATAGAAGAATTTATGTTGAACAAAAAATTCATAATACAACCTCATTTTTGCGGTTTTATTTCGACTCTGTCGAACTTTCATATAATCATCTGCATTGATATTATAGGTATAATTTGCTCTTTTACAACAACAATATTTTACAGCATTATCTATCAAATCAATAGGACAATCCAATGCATCAGAAATTTCTTTAAACATCAAATTATCATCCATTTTACCAAGATATTTAGACTTAGAAAAGGAATCCTTTATACACATTAATTCCCTACAAGCTCGCTTCCAAACCTCTTCACCAGAATAGTTTTCAACTTAAAAGTTGTTCCTTCTAAATCCTCACATTTTAACCAAACTCCCTCAACAATATTCTTTCTATTTTCTAACAAATTAAAGAAAGTTATTTCAAATCGCTCTTGTTTAAAAGAGCAATCTTGGTGATTTAAAGTTATATATAAGAAATACACACTAGCTAATGTAGCAAAGCCAGCTACTACATTGCCATATTTTTCCCACAGGCACAAGTCATCGTGGCATATTACTATACCAATAAGTATAAATACTATACAAAGAAATAGTATAACCTTACCCAAGTGGACCTTAAAATAATCTTTCATTCTAGAAACATTACTTTGCCATGAATCCCCAATTGGCGATTAACATTCTCAAATTTTACGGCAAAATAAAAAACGTGGGATTCTACCTGTTACCCGTCCCACGAATCGAGGCCTTCGCATTGCCCACACAGTTGAACGAGCAACGTCGAAGCCCACGCCGATATGTATACACTTCTCCCTATACGGATATAAGACTCATCGCAAGACGCAATAAGCCATACCAGTAAAGGGATGCGAAATATATCACATCCCGAGGGCATCTACCGTTGCTATGCTCAAGACTGTGTACGAAGTTTGCGAAGTTCCGATTCGTCAAGAACAAAGCGTCAAGTAAACGCCTTTATATTATGTCGCGATACCTTTATCCCACTTACCTTTTCTCCCATCTTAGCACTAGAAAGTCGCTTAAAGCGGTTTCCGATGCCTCGACACGGCGTGAGCGAGTGTGGTATCGGTTGCAAAGGTAATGAAAAAAATGATTACTCACGTATTTTTAGTTGATTATTTTTCGTTGTTTGGATAAAAACTGATGGTTGGGAACATTAAGAAGCCCTATTGCTACCATACATAGTAAAAGCGTAAAGTCTAAACGAAACAGTTGAGTTAGCGAAATGAAGTAGTTGAATTGGTGAAATGAAATAGTTAAGTTGATGAAATGAAGTGGATGAGTTAGCCGACAGATATAGCTGAGTTAACCAACAGATATAGCTGCGTTAGCTGATAGATATAGCTGTGTTAGCCAACAGATATAGCTGCGTTAGCTGATAGATATAGCTGTGTTAGCCAACAGATATAGCTGCGGCAGCTGATAGAGTCGAATCCGGTGGCAGATAGAGACGAATCCGGTGGCAGATAGAGACGAATCATCTTGTTCAATGAACCACAATATTCTCTACCATCAAACCTTCATTCACCCCCTAGCTTATACATTTTCGAGGTTTTCGCAAGCTCTTTCCTGGTTTTCTTTAAGACTCTAATCTTTTTAAAACATCCAAAAAGAGCTTGGAAATCTCCTTAATCCTATGCCTTCTCCGTAATCACCAGCACATGGCTTTCGTCGCTCAATGTGGTGGCGAAGATATAGGTTTCACCGCCATCTTTCAGTTTCAGACGCTTGCGCAATTCGGCTACGGAGAGGGGGAAGTTGCGGGTGGCAATGTTTGCCTTGGTGATGCCTGAGAGATGGCGCTTCAACTCCTTTTTATTAAAGGAGGATACGGCGATGATGCGAAAACTCCTGCCTGGGAAGGCGGCGATAGGCTCACGGCTCACGAAAAGATGACTGTTCTTGGAAAGCATCCTTGCATCATATCGCTCGGAAAGGACACCGAAACAGCCGGCTTTCATCAGAGAGGCATTCGGCTCGTAAAGATACTGCATCTCTTCAAGGGTGGATGGGGCTATCTTTACCGAAGATTCCTCCATTTCCATCTCATCGCAGACGAAGGATTGCGCATCGTTGATGCAATAAATGCGGAGATTGCCCATATTTCGCGCAGAGAGCACTAAAAGGAGTTCCTTGCACTCATTGTTCACGGAGATAATATGAACCTCTTGTACGCAGTTTAATTCGCTTACCGCACGGTGCCAGTCAAGCATCGGAGAGAGTTTGATGATGACGTAATCTGCCTTCGAAAGCATTTCTTCCTGCAAAAGGGTTACATCGGGCGTACAATCTTTCAAGGATACTACCTTGTTGCCCGCATCGTCTCTACGGGCTGGATCGATGAAGATCAGCTTAAGACCAAGGTTGGTCTTAAGTAATGACTGAGACTGGTCTTCAGTTATGCCTAAAGAATCTGATGCAGCAGCCTCTTTCTTTGAAGCAAAAGAATGCAGAACCTCTATTCCGTCACCATTCTTCACGATGGCATTCTTCAAACCCAACCGCCCAAAGTTTTCCTTTGCTGCTTCACAGAGATGAGCCTGACGCTCCACATACATCGACTTCACGCCCAATCGGGAAGCGATGTAAGAGAAGTCTACTCCGAAGCCGCCGGTCAGGTCAACAAACCCGGTTTCTTCAGAAAAATCTCCTTCATGAGGTTCTCCTTTTATTTCATTAACATTCCTGTCTGCTTCTGTTAATATCTGTTGCTTTTTGCAAGTAGCTTCATTTTTGGCGAATTCTGAATCAACTGCCCCTTTACCCGCAAATTCGCAAATTTCAGAAAGATGAAGATTTGAGGCGTTTTCGCTCTCCTTATCCTTTTCTTCTTCGTTTTCGGATGATGAAGGAGACAAACCGAGCAGTCGGGCAGCGAGTTCAGCCTTATAAAGTGCCGTTTGCTCTGACGAACATTGCTCCATCGAAATATGAGGGGGATAGATAATGCCATCGATGCTTGCCCAACGGGGCAGTTTCACACGAGCCATCTTTCGCCCGCGAATCTGGTCGAGAGCGAAAGGCATATCTACCTCGGGATACTTGCTGCCGAGGAAAGCCAACCGACGAACATCATCGTCCTGATGCTGGCGGATAAAATCGAGCGTTGCTTGGTTCATTATTTCTGTTGAGTGATTCGTCATTACATTACTTATTCTTAATAACCGCAAATTTACGATATTCTGATGAGATTACAAAATATTTCTCAGAATATCTGATAATTTATATCGGGATGCACCAAAAACAGGATGCTCCCGGCTATAATCTACCCTTTTTCCTGGCTATATGATTCTAACAGCAGGCATAAATAAATTCATAACTATCGGAGATAGAACAACTGACTAGGAAAAACAGCCGGCTAGTAGAAGGCAAACAGCCGACTAGCGCAACAGAGGCTAGTCGGCTGTTCCTGTATAACAGTTTGCCAAACATCCTTTCTCTTATTTCAAGAGAAGCATGGTTGGCAGGAATATCGCAATCAGCTCTTCACTCTTCACCTTTTCAGTATAAAGAACTGAAACACAATACATTACACAGATGAAGAGTTTTTCGGCACTCTTCACCCACTCTTCACCACTCTTCACCTTTTACGATTTTGGGAAAGGTATAAACGCAGAGCCGCTTAGCTGTCAACAGCCAAAAAAGGTGAAGGGCGGGTGAAGAGTAAAAAATCACTCTTCACCCGCCCAACTTCCTATCCTTCAACTACTTACACCCAAAGGGTGAAGAGTGAAGAGTTGTTGGGAAAATTCTCTCGCATCCGTAAAGATGCAGAGAGAAAATTCCGGTGTCTCAAAAGAAACGATGGATTAGTCAGCCAACTTAGCCTTCAAGAACTCACGGTTCAAGCGGGCGATGTTAGCGATAGACTCGTTCTTAGGACAAACAGCCTCGCAAGCACGAGTGTTTGTACAGTTACCGAATCCGAGCTCATCCATGCGTGCAATCATCTTCTTAGCACGGGCAGCAGCCTCTACACGACCCTGTGGGAGAAGTGCCAGCTGGCTAACCTTTGAGCTGACGAAGAGCATAGCAGAACCATTCTTACATGCAGCAACACAAGCACCGCAACCGATACATGTAGCGCAATCCATTGCCTCGTCTGCATTCTCCTTAGGAATCAGGATAGCGTTGGCATCCTGAGCCTGACCTGTACGAATGCTGGTGTAACCACCTGCCTGGATGATCTTGTCGAATGCTGAACGGTCTACCATACAGTCCTTGATGATAGGGAAACCAGCAGAACGCCAAGGCTCAACGGTGATAACATCGCCATCGTTGAAACGACGCATGTAGAGCTGACATGTTGTAGCACCACGCTCAGTCTTACCGTGAGGTGTACCATTAATATAGAGAGAGCACATACCGCAGATACCCTCGCGGCAGTCGTGGTCGAAGACGAAAGGCTCCTGACCTGACTCGATGAGCTCCTCGTTCAAGATGTCGAGCATCTCGAGGAATGAGGTATCATCTGGGATGTTCTTCATCTCGTGTGTATCGAAGTGACCCTGTGCTGTAGGGCCGTCCTGCTTCCAATACTTAACTGTGAAACTTATATTTCTTGCCATTGTCTTGTTCGCTTTTTAATTCTTGTAATTTCTTGTCTGTACCTTAATTGCCTCATACTCGAGAGGTTCCTTGTTGAGCACTGGAGCAGTTGTATCATTGCCCTGATACTCCCAGCAACCTACGTAGAAGAAGTGCTCATCATCACGCTTAGCCTCGCCTTCCTCTGTCTGGTACTCCTCACGGAAGTGACCACCACAGCTCTCATTGCGGTGCAATGCATCGTAAGCGATCAACTCGCCCATCAAGATGAAGTCACGCAAGTGGATAGCCTTATCCAACTCTACGTTCAAGCCTTCCTTCTTGCCAGGGATGAAGAGGTTCTTGTTGAATTCCTCGCGCAGAGCCTTCATCTTCTTCAAGCCTTCCTCAAGACCTTCCTTGGTACGACCCATACCTACGTGCTCCCAAAGGATGTGACCCAACTCCTTGTGGATAGAATCTACAGAGCGCTTGCCCTGGATACCCATCAGGCGGTCGATTTCCTTCTGAACACCTGCCTCTGCCTCTGCGAACTCTGGGAGATCGGTAGAGAGCTTTGGCCACAATGCCTGGTCGGCCAAGTAGTTCTGGATAGTGTATGGCAATACGAAGTAACCGTCAGCCAAACCCTGCATCAAAGCAGATGCACCAAGACGGTTAGCACCGTGGTCAGAGAAGTTACACTCACCAATAGCGAAGAGACCAGGGATAGTGGTCATCAACTCGTAGTCAACCCAGATACCACCCATTGTATAGTGGATAGCAGGGAAGATCATCATTGGGTTGTAGTACTTCACGCCGTTAATCTCGTTAGCCAACTCACCAGGGTTAACGTCGGTAATCTCCTCATACATATCGAAGAGGTTGCCATAACGCTGAAGGATAACGTCGATACCGAGACGGTTGATAGACTCAGAGAAGTCGAGGAATACGGCAAGACCTGTGTTGTTGACACCGAAGCCCTTGTCGCAACGCTCCTTAGCTGCACGAGAAGCCACGTCACGAGGAACCAGGTTACCGAATGCTGGGTAACGGCGCTCCAAGTAGTAGTCGCGGTCTTCCTCAGGAATATCAGAACCCTTCTTTGTACCTGCCTGCAATGCCTTGGCATCCTCAATCTTCTTAGGAACCCAGATACGACCATCGTTACGGAGTGACTCTGACATCAAAGTCAACTTACTCTGGTTTGTACCGTGAACAGGGATACATGTAGGGTGAATCTGAACGTAAGATGGGTTAGCGAAGTCAGCACCCTTGCGGTAGCACTGGATAGCTGCTGTACAGTTACAACCCATAGCGTTTGTAGAGAGGAAGTAAGCGTTACCATAACCACCGGTAGCGATAACTACGGCGTTGGCAGAGAAACGCTCCAACTTACCTGTAATCAAATTCTTAGCGATGATACCACGAGCGTGACCGTCAACGATCACAATATCCTCCATCTCGTAACGGGTGAAGAGCTTAACCTTACCTGCCTCAACCATGCGGCTCAAAGAAGAGTAAGCACCGAGGAGGAGCTGCTGACCTGTCTGACCCTTAGCATAGAATGTACGAGATACCTGAGCACCACCGAAAGAACGGTTAGCCAGCATACCACCGTACTCACGAGCGAAAGGAACGCCCTGAGCTACGCACTGGTCGATGATGTCGTTGCTCACCTCAGCCAAACGGTAAACGTTAGCCTCACGAGCACGGTAGTCACCACCCTTTACAGTATCGTAGAACAGACGGTAAACAGAGTCACCATCATTCTGATAATTCTTAGCTGCATTGATACCACCCTGTGCTGCGATAGAGTGAGCACGACGTGGAGAGTCCTGGATGCAGAAGTTCAAGATATTGAAGCCCATCTCGCCGAGAGATGCAGCAGCAGAAGCACCTGCCAAACCTGTACCTACAACGATAACGTCGAGCTTTAACTTATTCTTTGGGTTAACCAAACGCTGGTGAGCCTTATAGTTGGTCCACTTCTCAGCAACTGGTCCTTCAGGTATTCTAGAATTTAATGTTTTTGCCATAATCTTTTTTAATACTTAAATGATTACACGAATTATGCGCAGCACAAAGATGGAGCGCAACCGAAAGCGAATGCCAATACAACTACGATGAAGAGGAGAAGCAGGATGGTAGAATAAATCATACCGATCATCTTCCAACGGCAGAACCAAGTCTTACCGCTCCAACCGAGAGTCTGAATAGCACTCCAGAAACCGTGAGTAAGGTGGAACCAAAGAGCTACCAACCAGATGATGTAGAGAACTACGAACACTGGGTTAGCGAAGGTGTCCTGAATGAATGCGAAGCCATCTGATGGGCAGTGGCCGAAGCTTGTACCCAAAAGCTCTGCAAACATCATGTTGTACCAGAAATTAAAGAGGTGAAGCAACAAACCGAGAACGATGATGATACCGAGCACCAACATGTTCTGGCTAGCCCACTCTACTTTCTCTGGCTTTGCTGTTACCTCGTAACGCTGGTTACCGCGAGCACGACGGTTCTGTGCTGTCAGGATGAAAGCGTAAACGATGTGACAAACTGCCAAAGCTGCCAAACCCAAAGTTGCAACTACGGCGTACCAGTTAGCACCCAACAACTCGCAGATTGTGTTGTAAGCTTCTCCAGAGAAAAGCGCAACCACATTCATGCAACCGTGGAATGTCAAGAATAGAATAAGAGCGATACCAGTTACTGACATCACTACCTTTCTACCAATAGATGAATTGATTAACCACATAAATGATTGAAATTTAATTATTTAACTGTTTGAAACTAATTTATATTCCACACTTTTCGTCCCTGCAATACCTATTTTTTGGCATTCTGCAATCCTCATTTCTAGGTATATTTTCGCAAGTCTGCTGCAAAATTACTATATTTTAATGATTTATCAAAGTATTTTTGCTAAAATTTCGATTTTATTTCTTACTTTTGCCGAAAATTAGAAAAAATATAGATTAAACGAAGTATGAAATTCAATTATGACGTGCTCGTTATCGGTGGAGGACATGCCGGATGCGAGGCTGCTGCAGCCTCTGCAAACATGGGTGCCAAAACCTGTTTGATAACGATGGATATGAACAAGATTGGTCAGATGAGTTGCAACCCCGCCATCGGAGGTATTGCCAAGGGACAGATTGTACGCGAAATCGATGCATTGGGCGGACAGATGGGTATCGTAACGGATAAAACCGCCATCCAGTTCCGAATGCTCAACATCGGCAAGGGTCCTGCCGTATGGAGCCCCCGTGCCCAATGTGACAGAGGAAAGTTTATCTGGGAATGGAGAACCATCCTCGACCATACTGACAACCTCGACATCTGGCAAGACCAGGCTGACGAACTGCTCGTAGCTAACGGAGAAGCCATCGGCGTAAAAACCATCTGGGGAGCCGAATTCTATGCCAAGAGCATCATCATCACCGCTGGAACATTCCTCAACGGACTGATGCATATAGGAAGAAAGATGGTAGAAGGCGGAAGATGCGCCGAACCTGCCGTACACAACTTTACGGAGAGCATCACCCGATGGGGTGTCACTACAGCCAGAATGAAAACCGGAACTCCGGTCAGAATTGACAAGAGAAGTGTTCATTTCGAAGATATGGAAGAACAGCCGGGCGACAGCGATTTCCACCAGTTCTCTTACATGGGAGAACATCGGGTTCTGAAACAATTGCCTTGCTGGACTTGCTATACCAACAAGAAGGTACACGAAACTTTAAAAAGCGGTCTTGCTGACTCACCTTTATATAATGGTCAGATTCAGAGTACCGGTCCACGTTATTGTCCGAGCATCGAAACCAAGCTCGTCACCTTCCCCGACAAGGATCAGCATCCACTCTTCCTGGAACCGGAAGGCGAAGATACGAACGAGATGTATCTGAACGGTTTTTCTTCGAGCATGCCGATGGATATCCAGCTGAATGCACTTCACGAGATTCCTGCTTTGAGAGATGCCAAGATTTACAGACCGGGATACGCCATCGAATACGATTACTTCGACCCTACCCAACTCAAACATTCACTGGAGTCGAAAATCATCAAAGGTCTCTTCTTTGCCGGACAGGTGAACGGAACCACCGGTTATGAGGAAGCAGGAGGACAGGGAACCGTGGCAGGAATCAACGCAGCCCTGCATTGTGTTGGCGACAAAACATTCGAGATGAACCGCGATGAGAGTTATATCGGCGTACTCATCGATGATCTCACCACAAAGGGAGTTGACGAGCCATACCGTATGTTTACCTCCAGAGCCGAATACCGCATTCTGCTCCGCCAGGACGATGCCGACGCCCGACTCACCGAAAAAGCATACGAACTCGGAATTGCCAAGCGCGACCGTTACGACTGGTGGATAGAGAAAAAAGAAGCCATCGGAAGAATCATCGAATTTTGCGCCAACTATCCTATCAAGAAGGATGAGATAAATCCAAAACTGGAGGCACTCGGTACTACTCCACTTCGCGCAGGCTGCAAGCTCATCGACCTCATCGCTCGTCCGCACCTGAATCTCACGAATCTTTCGGAGATTATTCCGGACCTGAAGGCTGCACTGGAAACACCAGCCAACCGAAAGGAAGAGATAACGGAAGCTGCAGAAATCAAGATGAAGTACAAAGGTTACATCGAACGAGAACGTCTCATCGCCGATAAGATGCACCGTTTGGAGGACATCAAAATCAAGGGCCGTTTCAACTATTCCGAGCTCCACGAAATCTCCACAGAAGGACGCCAGAAACTCGAGCGCATCGACCCGGAAACCTTGGCACAGGCAAGCCGAATTCCGGGCGTATCACCAAGCGATATCAACGTGATGCTTGTATTACTCGGAAGATAAGCCGTTTCACAGCGAAACACAAGGGAATTTCAAATGTTTCACGTGAAACAGACTATCAACAAAACATTTGATGCTCAACCGCTTAAGGAAGGTTGCATCAAGTGTTTTACGGTTAAAGTAAAACTTCAGCAATTCGTGAAACAAAAGCGGATAAAATCGAGCAAAAGGCAAAAACAAACGGGCAAAAAGCCCATAAAAAGGAACAAGAAAAAAGAACAAAATAAGTATCAATTTAAAGCATAAAAAGTAATGAACAATCAGCTATTATTAGACAATCTGCGTTGCATTCCAGATTGGCCAATCAAGGGTGTGAACTTCCGCGATGTTTCAACCCTTTTCAAGAATCCTGCATCTTTAAAAGAGATCAGCGATGAGATGTATGAACTCTACAAAGACAAAGGAATCACCAAGATTGTAGGCATCGAATCACGCGGTTTCGTAATGTCTTCTGCCCTTGCTATTCGTCTCGGAGCCGGCGTAGTTTTATGCCGCAAACCAGGCAAACTTCCATGCAAAACCGTACAGGAAAGCTATGCTAAGGAATATGGCATGGATACCATCGAAATCCACGAAGATGCCATCAATGAGAACGACATCGTACTCCTCCACGATGACCTCCTCGCTACCGGCGGAACCATGAAAGCAGCATGCGATCTGGTAAAGAAATTCCATCCGAAAAAGGTATATGCCAACTTCATCATCGAACTCGTAAACGAGAATTTCGAAGGCAGAAACTCCTTTGATCCAGACGTTGAAGTAACTACTTTATTGCAGTTATAAGCAGCAAAAATACTGCAAGAAATACTGCGAGAATGCAGCAAGAAAGCAGCAAGGAAGCAGTAAAAGACACTAGAGCGTTGCCGTTTCACGTGAAACAGCAACGCTCGTTTTCCCTTTAAAAACAAGTAAAAATATGACGAAACAAGAGAATGAGGAGCGTTTGGCTAGGCTTAAAAACATCGTTTTAAGTATGCCGGAGAAGCCAGGAAGCTACCAATATTACGACGAAAATCATACGATTATATATGTGGGAAAGGCAAAAAATCTGAAGAGAAGAGTATCTTCCTACTTCCATAAAGAGGTAGACAGATACAAGACAAAGGTGCTTGTTTCTAAGATTCACGACATATCTTATACGGTCGTAAACACAGAAGAAGACGCACTTTTGCTCGAAAACAGCCTGATCAAAAAGTATAATCCAAGATACAATGTCCTGCTGAAAGACGGCAAGACATACCCCTCTATATGCGTAACAAACGAGTATTTTCCACGCATTTTCAAGACTCGTCATATCAATAAAAAAGTGGGAACCTTCTTCGGTCCTTACCCTCATATCGGCAGCATGTATGCCGTTTTAGAGGTCATCAAGAAGCTTTATAAGCCCCGCACCTGCAGAATGCCTATCACCAGAGAAGGCGTTGCTGAAGGCAGATACAAGCCGTGCCTGGAGTATCATATCCACAACTGCGGAGCACCCTGCATCAACAAGCAGAGCTATGAGGAATATCAGGAAAACATGCGCCAGGCACGTGAAATTCTGAAGGGAAACACGCGGGAAGTAAGCAAATATCTCTACGATTTGATGATGAAAAATGCCGAACTTCTACGTTTTGAAATAGCCGAAGAATATAAGAAAAAGTACCAATTACTGGATGAATTTGAGGCAAAAAGCGAGGTGGTAAGCCATACTATTACGGATGTAGATGTCTTCACCATCGTAAATGATGATGCCAACAAAAACGCCTTCATCAACTATATTCACGTAAAAAACGGAACCATCAACCAGAGCTTCACCTACGAGTATAAACGCAAGCTGGAGGAGA
>OJMM01000937.1_pt1 | contig 18345 bp, 18 predicted proteins | sample 1597231 | NCBI WGS metagenome assembly OJMM01 (sample SAMEA2452128, study PRJEB22498) | human gut metagenome | reverse complement strand
GCCCCACTTGGGCAAGCACGTTGCCCATTTTAACACAAACTGACATTAGGATTAAGTATGCACTAATCTAATTCCGCCAACGGGCAGTGTCTTATATATTTTTTTCTGTTTTGACAACAAACAATTATCTAAGAATATTAACTGGTCTAGCCGCATATCAGGGTCTGGATTAAATTCAATAATAACAATATCATTGTTATTATTAACAGTCACATCCCAACCAATAAAATCAAAATGTGGTAAATTATGATGAGCATTACAAACCTCATTGACCATTTGATCAAATTGTAGTATTCGATATCCCTTAAATATTATACCAGTATCCGACTGCTCAAACCTTTGATATTTTTTTAGCGTACAACCACTATTAGATAATATACCATCTTTTCCAACAGGAACAGCTATTCCACCTGCAAATCCATTATCAATAAGTGAATCTTTACGACCAACTCTTAAGAATGCTGAAACGAATTCTATTTTATTCTCTTTCCTATTTCGCCAAGTATGTATTCTAAGCGTATTACATGACGATGGATTCAGCTTTCTTAAATTATCACAACATACAACTTTTTCTTCAATAACAAAGTTGCCCTTATAACTTTTAAGAAGTTTGTCTAGACTTCCTTGATAATCAGAAACGATTCCATCAGAAACATGAAGTCCTCTTACTCCAATGCCAGCAGATGAATCTCTTGATGGCTTTATAATACAATTATCTATATTTCTCAACGAAACGAGCAAATCGTCAAATAAAATCTCAGATTTTACCCCCCATATAACCATAAACAACACCATTACAAGAGGAATATAGCCTCTTGGGAAGGTTTACATCTGGCAAAAGCCAATCATATAAAACTTTATCATCCAATACTTTTTTGAAAGCAAATGGTGAAAATTTATCAAGCAGTTGATTGTAAACTTCAAAAGGCATGTAATCAACTCGAAATACCCCGGAAATAGAATACAGTATTTCATGCCATTTGGTACTAACAGTCACGCCATAGTTCTTTTTATAATAAGCTAATATTTCCTCTTTTTGTGCCTGAGTAAGCTTCTTTATAACAGTTTCTTTTCTTAAACGGTTGTAATACCTTCTGAGAGAATGTTTAGCCATAAGGCTTAAGATAATTTTTTTAATATACTCGATATTCATAACATAGATTTTATTTTATTAATTAATTGATCAATATAACTAGGGCAAGGATATTTTTTTGCCATATAGGCAAATCCATTTAAGCAATACTCTGTCGCAAAAGTTTCGGCTTTTATGAGCTCTTCACATTGCGTTTTTTTTGACTTCTTATTTACCAATCCTTTCAGAACATTTATCGTTTTCTTAGAATCAACTGGGATTAAATTTAGTAAAGGATTTTTATGTAAGAAATCTTCCCCACGTGCAGTTGTTGTTATCAAAACAGACACGCCATTAAATGTGTCCATACCATCCAGTACTTTTTCTACATTCCAAAAATCTCCTATAACAATATCGGAATGTCGCTCTTCTGTTCTATATTGACAGATAAAGCATGAAGATCGCATAATATAGTGTTGACCAAACCAGTAATGAAATAGGTTTCTCCAACTAGGTACATCAAATTTCTTTCCCGAGGATATTTCGTATGCTACACGCAAATTACTATCACCTGTTTTTTTCTGCCATCCATGTGATTTACAACGGAAATAATAATTCACAAGATTGGAATGATGTTTTTTTTCTAGACCATTACGATAATCATTCCACACATAAGGGGAATTTACACCATGACAGATGATACTGCAAGTAAGAAGATTATCATGCATATTTGTTGGTAATATTCGTTTCATTGCTTCCGTCTGACAAGGTGTGCCTATAAATAAAACCTTAAATCCTTGTTTTATTTCATTAACACACTCTCTAAATATACCAATGCTATCACTCTGAACATATTTTGAACCTTTAAAAGCCTGGATTTCTCTCTTGTTCTTCGCTATCACATGCTGTATTTTTCCACTTGCAGACATTATTACTCCAGCTACATAATAGCCGTTATCAATAGCGTATTCTGCCAATGCAGAGCCAACACCTCCTGAAGTGGAAGTTTTTACAGCGTCTAAATCTTTATGCCAGGACGCATAATAATTTTGAAATTTAGGATTCTCTTTCTTAAGAATGTTTATGCTTGGACAAGTTTTCATACACTTTTGACAAGCGATGCAATTTTCGGTATCTATATGTGGGTAATCATGAAGTCCATCCCGAACCATTGTTATGCAAGATTTAGGACAAGCGTCAACACAAACACCACAACCTGTACACGCCTTTTTTTCAGCGAGTTTAATTATATTTTTATTCATCTTTCAATGCATTATGTAAATATCCTCTAGAATGAGCTATAAAGCCTTCTATACAGTCTTCAGTTTTTGAAAAATCAACTTTCAAATCTTCAATATTCATTGTTTTCAATCTATCTACTGATATAAACACATCTGAAAGACTGAATTTATCCATTAAACTTGTAATGCGTTCATTAGCCATATTCTTTGGCACAAACATGAAGTTTTTGCGATATATTATCGAGAATGCTGAACAATGAAAAGAATTTGTGCAAATATACGTTGCTCTTGATATCAAACCAATAAAATCAGATGGACCCGCAATTCGAATATTATACTCACTATTAAATTTATCAAGAGCATTCAAATTGAAATGAACCACTTTTAGTCCTGTAAGTTCTCTCACTTTCTTAACAGTCTCAATAGCCAAAGAGTTTACACTAAGGAAATAGCAGAAGATATAAGGCTCATTTGGTTCCAATTTTGTATCAGCGATATCATTCCATTGCTGTTTGTCTAACAAAAAAACTGGATCACACACCACTGTTGGCTTATTCTCTGGTGATAAACTTTGTACTTGAGATAAATTAGGAGATTCTCTGACAGATAGATAATCAAAACGTTTTAGATATGGAGTTATAAACTCAGCGTCTTCTTTTTCCCAAGGATCTGCAATACTTGGTGCATATGCAATGATTCGTGATTTATTCTTATCTACAAAATCAAAAAAATAAGTCAAGTCTCTACGATACTTGAAATTCCAAATTTGATCACTGCCACATATAAATGCATCTGCTTCGGGTGGAAGTTCATCAATATCCTTTCTCTTATATTTACTAGACGATAATGGTATGTTTTCAGTAATAAACTTACGCATTATTTTCTGCTTTTGGATTTTAGGAAAAAGCAAATAGGGATTCAGTAAACAATATATATTTTTAATAAAATCTCTAAATGACCGAGGCTTGTTAAATAATGACCAACTTCTGTTATAACCTTCTGGCTGATATTGCAACACCTTACAATCTACAGATTCTTGAACTCTCAAATATTTTGCTAATGCATAACACTGAAGTAGAGCTCCCATGTTGTTAGCATATTGTGTAGTAAGAGTAATAACACTCTTGATTTTTTTCTTTGTCATATTATGTTATTTTCTTTTGTATTTAGTATATAGTATATTTAAAATTGGTATACGATTAATTAATTCCACTACCATATTTAATATGACATTCTTTCGTATATTCCATAAGTCATTATGTATGCTATTTGTTAAAGCAGTGTTATAGCCTACCGACTTATATAGTTTCTCAAATAAATCTCTATTCGAATGTCTTTTGATAGGATGTTTGAGTTGCCCATTGCGTATAATAAAATCATCATAGCTCCAAGCGATACTTTTAAACGAGTCTTTACTTAAAGCTAGTAAATTCTTGCCAGACTCGGTATTTGTAATTATCATAGACAATCCATTTTTTTTATCTGTAAGTTCATGCACTATGTTTTGTCTATCCCAAAAATCTCCGAGTGTAATATCTGAAACCCGCTCTCTTTTTGAAAATTTACATTGATAACAGTTTTCTCGATAGTATAATCCACAAAGGAACCCTGTGATATACCCTTTTGAAGGATACACATCATCATATACAACTTTTTCATCTTTTAACAAACGTAAAGTGTATTTACTTTCCCCTCCTCCTTCTTTTACTCTATTAACAAGACGTAAATCACCATAGCCACTTAATTTAGCGTCAATAGCATCATTTAATATTTTCTGAGAAGGAACCCCATGACAAACGAAATCTATTGTATAAAGTTTGCTGTAGACCTTACCTTTCAAATATGCTTTCAGACCAGCCACTTGACAAGGTGTTCCAATGAAAAGGACTAATCTCTGGGCTTTAAGGTCTTCCACAATATTCTTGTAGGTTAATCCCATATAGCTCTGTACATACTTGCTGCCCTTTAACCTATCAATTTCATTTGGACTTTCAATCCTAATATGCCTAACTTCTCGTGCATTTTCGCCAGAACATCCGTAAACGACTCCTCCTTTCATCAAAACAGACCTCATAAGCACAGAGGCTATACCACCAGAGGTGGAAGAAATTTGCTCATTTGTATCTGAAGCATAACCGATACAAGTCTGCAATGGCTCGTTGTAGGTTGGCTTGTGGTTATTGAAACAAGATTTTGCACATAAACCACAATCGACACATTTATTTTGGTCTATTATTGGATAAAGGAATCCCAATGCATCAGGCTGCATTGTAATAGCATTTTTGTTACATGCAGAGAGACATGCACCACAACCTACACACTCTTGTTTTTTACATATTTCTATCATTAGTCTACTGAGTATACAATTGATTTAACATAATTAAGTGATTTTTCACGTTCCCTTAAAAGTAAATCGTCAACATGTTTATAATCAATAAAAGACTCTTGAATTATTGTCCCTTTGGTATATTCGGTAATCAGTTGTTTCTCAATACCCAATCTTTTTAGCACATCAAACAAACGTGAATTATCCCCACCTGATACACTACCTGCATGTTTCACAAACACACGAACTTCCTTGTGAAAGTTTACACTAAATATAGTTCCATGGAATGAATCTGTACAAACATATTCGGCATTTGCAATCAATCCCAAAAACTCAGAAGGGCCAACTTCCCATAATAGATTATTACACTTTTTGAAGTCTTTCCAATTTACTGGAATATAATAAACTTGTAAGCTGGTCTGTTTTGAAAGTTGAGCTACATAATCCCTATAATAATCACGTTCGCCAAGAAAATAACAAAGGATATATTTACCATTTATTTTTGGTTTTACAGCATACCGCATCCACTCTTCCGAATGGATCATAAGAGTTGGATCAAGAACGGTAGTTACCTTACGTCCTGTTATTTTTTCTAGCATATTACTACCAATTGACTCTCTACAAGAAAGATAGTCATACTTTTGTAATTGCTCACCTATGTAATTAGATTCTTCTTCGGTAAGTGATGAAACACCTAAACTAGGAGCATAAGCTGCCTTTATGGAATCCCGAAAAGCGAAACTCAAAAACAAAGCTGGAGAAAATCCAATCTTCGGACTAAATGTTTGGTCAGAACCAGTTACGTAAATATCATATTTTGGAGCATCTTCTGATATCTCATGCTCGTACATATATTTTTTTGATGATAAGCAAACATTCTTCGCTGCAAATATGTCAAAATATTTATTTCTGCGTGACATCAGTTTAGCATATTTCCCTATTAAATAAACCCTCTTAAATTCCTTGAAGTATACAAAAATGCGCTTCATGCGAATTAAAAAAATGTCCATTTTTCTAGGGGATGTTTTTGTTCCAAATCTGTAGTCTATAATTTCAGAATCAATATTTTGAAATTTATTAAATAGCAATTGGGTTGCAAATCCCTGTAACATGGTACCATAATTGTAGAAGTAGAAATACGTAATGATACCAACCTTTTTTTTATTTTGCATTTCTAATTTTTATTTACTAATTTGTTTTTGTAATATAATAGCAAGAGTGGTATGCCTGAATAAACAAATGAAAGTCCAATTCCATATCCAGAAGAAAACATTACAGCGACTAGGCACACAACAAGCGGAATTGTTTCACGATTCCCCCTAGCTAATTTGTAGTAAAACAATAGATACAAGTATAAACCAATAAAACCATATATTAATATCAACTTCCAAGTAGTTGACATAAATACCTCTTCGTCATAAAATACCACATATGGTGCACGTCCTGCTCTACAATATTGGTAGGCACTACTAAATGACACCCCACAGACCATTTCATCCAAAGTCATAGTACTTACCACATAGGGGCCTTGTGACAGACGAATATTGGTTTCTACGTCTGTATTATCCAGTTTCTCCGTACTTCCTTTAAATGCTTCAAAATGTGTCAAACAAAAAAACATCGCTCCACCAAGCAGTAGCGTAAAAAGCCTTATTTTCAGACTTACTTTCTGTGTGAAAACATAGGCTATTAGCATAATGAAAGAAGTAAGTAATCCTGTCGTAGAGGTAGTCAAGAACTCAGAAATAATTATAACAGCTGTCCAAATATATTTTCTGTCAACTAAAGAAAATAATAATGGTATATACATGAATTCGACATATGCTGCAGGTTCCATAAAAAACGATGACGGTCGAATAGAAAGTGATTCCAATCTGCTCTTTCCCATATCTAAAAAAGGAATTTGAATAGGATGAATACTATTGCCTGCTGCTATTATTCCCCATTGGTATAAAAGTCCAGCCATTGAAATAACAGCTATTATATTCAATGATCCTTTCAGTTTATTGGTATCAAATACATTTATTGCCATCATCATACATCCAAAATATACTATCTGCATAATAAATGCATTAACATTGCCATTTGCGACAAACAAATAAACGAAATCATGAATGAGAATATATATGGCTAATATAGCAAGAGGGCGAAATACTGCATTATTACGCCTCTTTTTCTTTAATAAAAGGACAAACAATAAACACCACAATATTACTTGAAGCGGTACACCATTAAAGCTATAAGCACTAAATATTAACAAAGTGGCAAAATACAATTCTATTCCACCAGCCTGTCTAATATTTAAATAATCTAATATTTTACCTAACATTTATGTGTCAATTTCCAATAATGCAAATAATATATAATAGGATTTGGGCGAAGTGAAAATGTTATCAATTATAAAGTATTGTAATTGTTACTATTTATTTCAAGTGTTTCACCAAATCTTTTGCCTTCTGATACTCCTGTGGAGTACCTATATCTATCCATGTTCCATTTAATGGATAGCGGATAACCTTCTTGCCTTGGGCTATAAGTTTCTCCACAAGATGAGTGGCATGGAAGAATGTATCCTCTGGAATCTCAGCAAGAGCACGTTTCTTGATAAGATAAATTCCTGCATTAGCATAATAGTTATACTTTGGTTTCTCTAAAAGTCCTTTGATATTACGACCATCCAAATCTAAAATACCAAGTTCTATACTGACATTGTAAGGAACTGCTGCAACCGACATTTCAGCATCATTCTGTTGAAAATGAAGGAAGAAATCCTCATAATCAATGTTAGTGAAGAGGTCGGAATTCATTACAAGGATAGTATCGTTATAGAAGGTATCAACAAACTTGATACTTCCTATAGTTCCAAGGAACTTCGGTTCTCTAAATGTACGAACCTGTACTCCATTACGAGGAGTTGCAAAGTGTTCTTCCAATTGCTCTGCAAGATAATTTACTGTCACATCAATATGCTCTACGCCATACGAAATCAGGCGGTCTATATTATGGTCAATGATACATTTACCACCTACCTCAAGCAATGGCTTTGGGGTTTTCTCTGTCAAAGGACGAAGACGCTCTCCTTTACCTCCAGCCATAAGAACTGCATCAATAGGAAGTTTAGATTTAAACTTATTCAAGTTTATGACATCCACTACATGCTTTTGCTCATCCAAGATAGGAATAAACATGATACGTTGATCACGGAATGATTTCAAATGTGCTACATCAAAATTAGTTTGGTTGATAAACTTAAAATCGTGGTGCATTATCTTACACACAGAATCCGTCAATTCTGCTCCAGCAATAAGACCTCGACGAATATCTCCATCCGTAAGTGTACCTATAATCTCCTGTTCTGAATTTATCACAACAAGGGATTCACCATCATGCGTAATATCATTAATTGCAATCAGCGCATCCTTAATTGTAGAAGATTCGTTTATTATAAATTTCTTATTCATACTCTATGGTTATTATTTTGTTAATATCAACCTATCTTATTCCTCTTTATCGCCTCAATTAACATAAAGTCATAAATATCATCAATATCAATTGACGTTTCTTTAGACATTACATATTTAATACGTTTATCAAAGCCACCTAAACCTTTTAGTTTCAGAGCTTCAACATTAATGACATAGATAGCACCATTGAACTCATAAAATGTAGGAAGAGACTGACGTCCACCTGCATGTTTATTATATACAAGATTCACGAAACCATCATCATTATCATTACATAACACAGCAGGAGCATGTGACTTCGTTACAGAGACAACCATATCAATATCATCTCTATATAAACTAATTGCCTCCTTTACTTGTTCTACAGTACGCAAAGGTGAAGTTGGCTGCAAAAGAAGAATCTTATTAAACTTTTTGCCTTTATCTTCATAAAATTTGATTGCATGCAAAAGAACATCATTTGTAGACGCAGTATCGGAAGCAAGTTCTGCCGGGCGTACAAATGGCACATGTAAGCCATAATTTTCAACTACATCAATAATAGCCTGATCATCAGTTGACACACATATATTATCATCAGATGTAATAGAGCGAGCCACATCTATGGAATATGCAATTAATGGTTTACCACAAAGATTCTTGATGTTTTTACCAGGTAGTCCCTTGCTACCACCACGTGCGGGAATGACAACTAAAATATCTTCCATAATCTACAAGTTATAAAATGTTTTCAAATTTAAACCTGTTAACTCTACATCCTTAAGCTCTTGAAATATCAATTGAGCCGTATTTGGTTTAGCATAAGGATTCTCGTAATTCTTTGCAGCTATTTGCATTTCATCAGACAAACAATATCTGAGACCTGCAATTACCTCATCCTTTGATGTACCACAATTAACAACACTCTTAGAAGCGAGTCGTCCCTTTTGCCTATCACCAATATTTAAGGTTGGAATACCAAAAGAAGGGACTTCTATGATTCCACTTGAAGAGTTGCCAACTGCTGCTTTCACATATTGAAGAGTTGAAAGATAACGCTTTAAACCTAAAGAAGTGAATGCCTTTGCCTGTTCTTGATGTTTCTGCACATAATTCTCTACAGCTAACGCTATTGCATCTCTACCTGTATCAGAGTTTGGCATGGTGAAGATTACTCTCAAATCTTTGAACTCCTCTAATGCATCCAAAAACTCATGAATGTCTTTAGCAGGATCGCCACCAAGCGTAACAGGATGATAGGTTACAAGAATTGTTTGTGCATCTATCTTGAAATCCAATGAATCTTCAAGTTCTTCCCTTTTCATCAAAGGAATAGCCTTGATATTTTCAACACCTAAAGAACCAACATTAAAAACCCGTGATGGTTGTTCTCCCATCTGAATAACTCGACGGCGATATTCTTCACAAGAGGTAAAATGTAATGATGCCATCTTAGTAACAGAGTGACGGATAGCATCATCAAAAGCACCTTCCGTTACCTCGCCACCATGAATATGAGCAATTGGAATACGATGAATCAATGCTACTTGAGCAGCAACAAGAATTTCATATCTATCACCTAAGAGCACGAGAATATCAGGATTAAGCTCTGACAATGCATCATTCATGCCTTGCATTTCCTCTACCATTGAGGCTATAACGCCATGAGCATCATCAGACGGTTTATTCATATAGACTTTTTTGTCTATATGAAAATCATCCTTTTCTATCTCTTTATAGGTTTCGCCATATTCAGGCATCAAGTGCATATTAGTGGCAATAACTTGAAGATGCATATCTTCATCATCCTTGACCAATCGCATCAAGCGACTCAACAAGCCATATTCTGCACGAGTGCCTGTTACAAAACAAATCTTTCTCATAATTGTATTTGTTCGTCTGGTTGATAATCTTTAATCGCTTTAGTTCCAACAACTTCTTCCCAACGCATAGGTGAAATACCAGTACCAGGACGCTTTACAGCTAAGTTATTATCAGACAACGTTTCACCTTTCTTGATAGAGGTACTTGCCACAATACTCTTACGGGCTACTGCAATATTAGCACGTTCTGAATCAGACACCTGCTTTACTCCCGTACCCAAAGCCTGCTCTATATTACGGATGGCTTTTACCATCGCCTTTAGTTCTTGTGGCTCCAAAGAGGCTTTGTGATCAGGGCCAACCATATTTCTATCAAGAGTGAAATGCTTTTCGATGACCTGTGCGCCTAGAGCTACTGCAGCAATAGGTACTTCTATTCCTTGGGTATGGTCTGAATAACCTACTACTGTTCCAAAATCCTGTTTGATGGTAATCATAGCCTTCAAATTGACATCCTTCATAGGTGTAGGATATTGGGTATTACAATGCAAGATTGTAATTTGCTCTTTTGTCAAACCATTCTTCAACAATACTTCCATCGCATTCCTGATATCTTCTTCATCGCACATTCCGGTGGACATGATGACCGGCTCATGAAGAAGAGCAATTTTCTTGATGAATGGATAGTTAGTAATTTCACCAGAAGGAATTTTCCAAAGTCCCAAACCTAGAGAATGCAAGAAATCAATACTTTCCAAATCAAAAGCAGTTGACCAAAAACGGATACCTTTCTGATGACAATAGGCAACAAGTTCTTGATGATCAGCATCAGACAGCTCCAAGTTCTTGAGCATCTGATACTGAGAATCATCACCATCACCTATATTTTTCTTCTGGTATTCTGCTTTCTTAGCATCTTTAGATACAAGTCTGTCAGCCTTGAAGGTTTGAAACTTGATAATATCAACTCCTGCATCAACAGCTGCATCTATAAGTTGCTTAGCTATATCCAAGGAACCATTATGGTTGACACCAGCTTCGGCTATAATCAATGTATGGTTGCTCATGCTATTTAGCTTTTATTTTAAGGATAGCAGGATTACCTGCGTAAATTCCTTTTGTATGTATTGATTTACGAACTACAGAACCAGCTCCTACAATAATATCTGAACCGATTTCAATACAGTTGGCACAAACAGATTGTGAACCGATAAAGCAATTATCATCTATCTTGCATTCACCATTAACCATAGTTCCTGTAGAAATATGACATTGATTGCCTATCTCTGCATCATGTTCAATATTTACAAAAGTATTTATAATGCAATTGTCACCAATCTTAGCACCAGCATTAACAAAGGCATTATGCATGATAACTGAACCTTCGCCTACTTTGGCATATTTGCTTACATGAGCAGTAGAGGCTACGATTGTAGCCAACTTACCTCCTACCTCTTTCACCTTATTATATAGTTTGATTCGGAGTGTAGGATTTTTTATAAAGCCAACAGTAATAACGAAATCACACTCATCAACATATTGAGGAATATCATCATCGGTTCCTATAACCTTATGGCCAGGTAGAACCTCCTTGCCAACTTCATCAGGCACATCAAGGATTCCCTTGATGTTATAGCCTGCACTTTCAGCAACTTCAATCACTGATTTACAATGACCACCGCCACCGATAAGAATTAATGGTCGATTCATTTTTCCTTCGGTAAATCTTCAGGACGTACTGAACTTGGAATATTCACCACTCTATCCGCAAACCAAATAGTATTTTCCAAGCCATCGTTCTCACAATTCTCAAACATCGGCAAACGATTCATCAACTCCCAGATTGGACGAGTCATTACGCCATTATCATTAGTTTGGGTAAGGAAATCAATCTGAGCTTCCTTATCTTTCAAGATAACAGCATTGAGCCAATAGTTGGAAACTGTATTTGGAGAATCTACGAAGAACTCGATTTCTGGTACATTTTTGAAGAACTCCTCATATTCAGCTGCAACCTTACGCTTGCTTGCTAAATACTTGTCAATATTTTCCAACTGGGCGCATCCCATAGCTGCATTGATATTAGGCATACGGTAGTTGAAGCCAATATGATCATGACGGAACTCCCAGCGATGTGGAATTTTTGCCTGTGTGGTGATATGCTTTGCGTATGCTCCCAACTCCTCATCATTGAAGAGCATCATACCGCCACCACCAGTAGTGATAGTCTTGTTGCCATTGAAGCTAATTGCACCAATCTTACCGAATGTACCTGTATGCTGTCCCTTGAATGTAGAACCAATACTCTCTGCCGCATCCTCTACAAGTTCGATATGCCACTCTTTGCAGATAGCAGCAATCTTATCAATGCGGACAGGATGACCGAATGAGTGCATAGGGACACAAGCCTTAACACGACGGCCTGTATTCTTGTTATAGCAAGCCAAGTCGTCCTCTTCGAAAGCGAAGTCCTTACTTTCTGGAAGTTCTCCCTTGCGAGTGTTCTTGCGAACCTCAGCATTCTTCTCAAGCCATACCTTCAAAGAATCTGGAGAAAGACCCATTGTTGAGCGGTCAACATCGATGAATACGGCATGAGCTCCAATATAACTCAATGCATTGCAGGTTGCAATGAAAGTAAGAGCCTGAGTCAACACTTCATCATCTTGCTTTACACCGACGAGCAACAAGCTCATGTGAAGGGCATTGGTACCACTAACACATACCACAGCTTTCTTGGCACCTGTGTATTTTGCCATATCCTCCTCGAAGCGATCAACAAACTTACCCACGGATGAAACGAAGGTGGTGTCGATACACTCGTTGAGATATTTCTTTTCATTACCTGCAAAAACAGGTACAGCCAATGGAGTAAACTCTTGATTGCCATAAACAGACTTGATAAAGTCTATTGTTTTACTATAATCCATATTATTTATTATTAATTCTTTTCCAAAAATAATCTGTAAACTCATCTGATGCTTTCGAGTTAAGATGAGTTATATCTGTGTATTTGTGATAGTCTTTAAAATCTTCAACATCTGACAAATCCAAATATCTATCACCTTTAATTAGTGGTTCTTCAATTAGTTTATGTATTTTACTTATATATTCTTTGGTATATGATGACATTTCAGAGTCACGAACAGGCATTGTAAAAACAATGACATTTATATTGTTTTTGTGACACAACTTTATTAATTCAAGATAATAGTCATATTGGAAATCCAATACTTTCATTTCTCTTTTTACAGAATCATTTTTACTTGCCTTTGAATCATAAATGTATTGTCCATTTCCTCTTAATATACCTTTTGCGCCATTTGGTCTTAACATCGAAAAGAACGCTTTAACACATAATAGTTGATTGTTATAAAACAGTTGCTTGCCGTTAGCAATTATTTCATCAACTATATTCTCATTGTAGTCTTTGTAATAATTATCATCAAACAATTTATCATACACATAATTTCTTGTATCCGATTTTATTCCAAATTCGAAATAATCTGCCCCCAAAAATAATGTGTCTATCCTATGACCTGAATTTAACAGATATACAAGTTTGTAATAGCACTGATTGTATGAATCATTATCATGAGCAAAATTATATGTCGACTTATCTATAATGTCAGGATTTATACCACGATAAACTCTTGAATTACCCAAGAATACCTTATTGAAATGTTTTTGCTTAGCATACTCAAAACTATTAACTATCTGTTCCTGTGTACTTACTCCGTAAGCCATTGTTGCCAATTTTGCTCCACTAAAAAAGTAAATAGTCAATACAGCAAAGGAAACTAAAAGAAACACTATCAACTTACATATAAACTTCTTCATATATCAAAATTGTAAGTATATAAATGAACTTGAATTAAAGACTCCCAATATAATAATCATTAGAAATACCATTGTATAACAACTCCATCTAATAATATTATTGGAAAGAAGCTTAGAGTATATTGAAGACATAAATTCTTGTAACCCTTCTTTAAGGATTAGAATGGCCAACACCAATAAGATGAATACTGTTTCATCTAATTGAGGTAAATACAAACTCCCTTTTTGTGTAAACATATGAATAAAACAGTTAAAAGCATCTTGTAATGTTGGCATACGGAATATTAGCCAAGCAAAATTCACTAGCATAAATGTTATGACAATTCTTACAGATTTAACTATTTTTCCACAGCCTTCAGTTTTTTGTATTCCTAAAGCCTTCTCTACTATTTGAAATATACCATGCAACACTCCCCACACTATAAAAGTCCAATTAGCTCCATGCCATATACCGCTTACTAAAAATGTTGCCATGATATTCCAATATTGTTTAACTTTAGAACATCTATTACCACCTAAAGTAATATAAACATGAGTTGTAAGCCATCTGGTAAGTGATATATGCCAACGTCTCCAAAATTCAGTAATAGATGCAGCAAAATAAGGGCGATTGAAATTGTTTACCAAATCAAAACCCATAAGTCGAGCAACGCCTATAGCCATCAATGAATAACCTGCAAAATCACCATAAATCTGAAATGTATAAAGAATATTAGCTATCAAACATGATACACCTGAATTTGATTGGTAATTATCTAATACATTATTTACGTATATTGCTAATCTATCAGCCACTACAACTTTGAGAAACATACCCCAAAGCAGCCATCTTAATCCTTGAACGGCTTTTAGATAATCAAATTTACGTTCAGATCTTATTTGAGGAAGCAAATCCTTGCCTGTGCTTATTGGTCCTGACAATATCTGGGGGAAGAAACACACAAAAAGCATATAATTCCACCAATTACGTTCAGCCTTTATTCTATTATTATATACATCTAGAAGATATCCAACAGCTTGAAACGTATAAAAAGAAATGCCTAATGGGGCTATCAACTTAACTTCTACTGATTTTACCCCCCCCGAAACCATTTGTAGGTTGTCAACGATAAAGCCCGTGTATTTAAAAACAAGCAAAGGTAATAATGCTAAAAAAGTTCCAATCGCAATAAGATATTTTTTGTTTTTATAAGCTGCTTTTTTCTCAATCAGAAGCGCAAATATGTATGTAATAAGAGTAATGCCCAACAATATTAAAGCATATTGCGGATTCCATTGTAAATACAGTCCATATGATATGGCTATTAGCAAATAGTTTCCTAAGGCTGACGTATGTTTGAAATACTTATTTACTATGGCTACAAAACCATAGTAAATAAGAAATAATAAAGGAAACAACCAAATAAATTGAAATGAATTAAAAATCATAATTACATTTTTTGATCAAGGTTTTTCCCCTTTTCCTCATGCTCAAAGTTAGGAATAAAGCGCTTTATTGCTTTTACAACTTCTACCTTTGTAAAGTTTTCTTCGGCAAAGATATTTTCTAATTCAGTGAAGAACGTTTCTACCTCTGGCATTGGACGACGAGTAGTTTCTTCCACAACACCAAGAGCAGAGAATCGAGTCATATTTATCTTCTCACCAGGAACGTAAAATTCCTCATAAGCTTTTTCTCCAGTAGTATCACTTCTGAAGTAAACTACTGGGTAGTTATTACTCTCATAATCCATATCGGCAGCATACTTCTTTGCCTCTGGGTCATTCTGACACTCCACTTTCTTAAATCCCTCTGCCTTTACAAAGTCATCACAGATAGAGGAGAAGGTAAGCATCTGTTCTTCGCCCAACTTAGGGAAGAATACCTCACCACCATTACCAAGGATACAAGCCAACATACATATCTGACCTGACTCCTCAGGAGATACGAAATAACGCTTTACATCAGAAGGTGCAGCCAATGGCTGTTTCTTCTGCAAACGATGTATCCAACCGTCAGGCAAAGAACCATTTGAAAAAGCTACATTAGCAAAACGAGCTGTAGTTACCTTGAAATGCTCATTATAAGCCATTACCAAGTCTTCCATGATTCGCTTGCTGGCACCCATAATATTTACAGGGTTAGCTGCCTTATCTGTAGATACACAGAAGAAGTGCTTAGGAGGATATACACAAAGCAAATCCATCAACTTCTTTGCCTTAATATCGTTGTTCTCGATAAGAGCCTGTACGCTATACTTGTCCTTCTCTGAACGCACATGCTTATGAGCAGAGAAATTAGCTACAATGTCAAAACCTTTCTCCTCACGGAATATACGCTCAAAGATTGGATCTGCAAAGTTAAGTGTATAGCAACGGAACTCATCTGGTACATAAAGTCCTTCTGTGCTTCGCACGTCACGAACCAACTCTGCCAATCCATTTTCGTTTAAATCAACAACTACTACACCCTTTGGTTCAAAGCGCAGTACTGCCTTAATAAATGAAGAACCAATGGAACCTGCTCCACCAATTACACATACTTTCTTGCCTTTTATTTCGGCTGAAAGCTTCTCCTTGTTTGCTTCGATATCCTGAGCAAACATACTTGTTTCACGTTTGGTCACATACTGACCAATAAATTTACTGAGATTAAACATGGTTATATGTTTATATTGTTATTTTTTCACAATTAATGTTTAAATATAAATGTTGGAATATTGCCAATCCGTTTTTTAACTGTAGAAACCATCATATTACATCCTTACATTAATACTATTGGCATTATGTTGAATAGGTCGATTTATTCGAATCCATGCAGTCATATCTTTATAATTTATATTGTTTTCTGTACAAAAGATCTTAAGACTATTATTCTTACCGACTTTTTTCTTCCATATTGTATACCTTTTATATTCATTAGTGAAGTCTAAGACCTTTTTATCTTCGCGTTCATACTGTCCAAGTGGATTATCTAAAACTTTTCCATTATTTGTGCTTGTTTCATTCATCACAGATTGAGAATCTTCTTTTTCTTTCGAGAAGATTCTTTTCATATGATATTTTATCCAAGACTTTAATAATTGCCACTGAGTAGGAGATGCTATACACAAAAGTTGCTTTGTAAGCACTTGATAGAATGTTGTGTATGTAGGGTCTTCATTTGCTATAAACATTGCATCACTCCATGCTTTCATATAGATTTCATCGACCTTTGATTTGTCTTTTGTTTTTATTCCCAACATTGACTCTTTATAACGCCTATATTCTTCTGAAACATGGTGTTTTAGATATCCTTTATACACACTTGAATATAACCAATAAATATAAAGTTGATGAATAATAGGTAATAATATTATTGCTATCAACAATAGAGATTTATATTTAAAAATGGCAATCGCTATTACATGTGTTTCCAAGACATCTAAATGTACACATTTAAAAAACACATAAACCAATACATAAAAAATAACACATATTATAGTTCTTCTCCAATTTCTTAATATTTGCCTTGAGAATATTAAGGTCAAACCAACTAAAATTGTATTTGACAGAATAGGTACATAATGTCCTACCGACATTCTATTGGTTTCATCCTCATACCCCATAAAAATAAGATAGAAGATACACAACATCAAAACTATAAATCCACGATAATGAGCACGGCTTTGAACATTCTCATATTTATGTTTTATTTTGTCCATTAAACTATCATGGATTGAACTGCTTCCAGAAAAATCATATTCTTTTAAAAGCGAATCCATTTCCTTATAGTATTTTGGTGTCCAAAAGTTACTACAAAAATCATTGTTAACTGCCATTGTAACGTATATGGCAGCAAAAAATTCAACAAAAGAACTAAAATTAGAAATCATAAGCGATAACCATTAAAAAGTTCTTTTATCTGAGATTGTATCTCATCATTGATTTCCTTTTCATCTTCACCAACCACGTTGACATCGTTAACCTGTCCTTTTTCATCTGTAAAGACTCCTGCTTTTATTTTTGATTGATAGTGAGGATAATCAGAACCCTTAGACACGTTATTATTCCAATTCAAAGGACGAAGGTTACATATATCATCTATCTTTTGTTGTGGAACATTCATATCTCTCAACTTGGATTCAGGATATATATGATCTACTTCCCAACCAAATGAGCTAGACCTATCATTATATCGTCCCCTTATCATCCAAGCACCGCAAGCATCCTTACGAACAAAATCAGGATTGTATTTATCATCCTTCAATCCCTTTTCCCATATCATATTCAATAGCTCTTCTGTAAACTGTGCCATAAAATTAATATCAGTTTTAATCTTTTGAATTTATATGTTAGTACTCAATTTAGGGCATAGCCCTTTGTATAGGCACTTTTACAAGTGCCTATATATTGAGTTTTATCACTTCCTACTTTCATCACTACCATTTACATCTCATTGCCTTGCTCATCATAGAAACGCTCAATTTTTGTTTTAGAGTCCACTAATAGTCGTTAATGGACCATCAATCAGACGTTAATAACGTCTGAAATGAATATATTATAATGGGGTAAAATATTATAAACTACCCGTTGGCGGAATTAATTTAAGTTGATAAATATGAGTAAAAAGTTGCACATA
>OJMM01000933.1_pt1 | contig 18406 bp, 18 predicted proteins | sample 1597231 | NCBI WGS metagenome assembly OJMM01 (sample SAMEA2452128, study PRJEB22498) | human gut metagenome | reverse complement strand
CGGCTGACGTTTCCTTTCAGATAATCGGGGAGCCAATAGATACCGGCGACTTTGAAATCGGAAGCGGAAGCAAACGACTGAGGCAATAATGACATTGGTGTGAAATGCGGGTTAGCAGCAAATACGTCGGCCACAAAGGCCACAGAGACGAATAAGAACATCGACACTGATGATAAAATAAGGAATTTTATATGCTTCATGACCGTCATCCTTGCTGTAATAAAAACCAAAGCCGTTTGCTTTAATTTCTATTTTAACAAAAAAATGTTTTAATGTAAAGCATTTATTGAGCCGGGTAGACGGAAAAATTGAGTGTAAAAAACGGTTTTCATTATAATGAAAACCGTTTTTCAATTGAGGAGATGATAATATTATTGTTTTAATTGTAAAGTTCTTCTGAGCAATTCGTCTTTTTTACGCAGCTTTTCTTTTTTTAACTGCTCAATGCGGATTAAATTTTTCCAAACGTGTCTTTCTTCTTCTTTGATCTCAGAATCCAAGCTGGCGTGCTGAATTTTAAGGCTTTCTAAAGTTGTATTGATATACTCCATGTGCAGCCTCCTGTAGGTGGATAACACTTATATTATAATATCTAATATCTTATTTTTCCAGCATAAAAAATCAAAATACGGTATGTAAAATTTTGATAGGGGGGGAATCCGCGGAATCTTTGAACAATGCTCGGGAAAAAACGCTGTTGATTTTTGTTTCCTGCCAAGTAGAATTATGGTAGTTAAAATCAGGGCGGAGAATTTGATGAAAAATACCGAGTTGTTTTCTAATAAGGCGAGAATATATGCTGCCTCCCGCCCGGGGTATGCCCGTGATGCCGTTTTGTATTTGATTTCCTTGACGGGGGTTTCTGCTCCGGTAATTGCGGACGTGGGGTCGGGAACAGGGATATTTTCCCAAAGCCTGTTGGAAGAAGGTGCGCAAGTTTTTGCCGTTGAGCCTAATGACGATATGAGGCAGGTAGCGGAAGAAAAACTTAAACATTTTCCGTTGTTTCATTCCGTTCGGGGAAGCGCGGAGAGTACGACTTTGGCTGATTGCAGCGTTGATATGATTACTGCTGCAACATCGTTTCATTGGTTTGATTTTGGCGGGTTTAAGCGTGAATGCCTGCGGATTGCAAAACCGGGAACGAAAGCCGCAATCATTTATAATCACCAGCAGAAGAATGATTTTACAGAGGCGCGGCATGAAATCGTCGTAAAGTATTGTTCGCATCGCAGCGGCTTTGACGAAGGAAGAGACACCTTCTCGAAGATAGAAAGTTTTTTTGCTAAAGGGTATGACGTAAAAGAAATTCCGAATAATTTGCAGTGGGATGAGGACGGATTTGTTGCGAGATGTTGTTCTTCATCCTTCAGTCTGCTTCCGGGAGACGAGCGGTTTGAAGAATACGAAAATGCATTGAGGCTGTTGTTTCGGGCGTATGCAAAAGATGGCGTCATTACCCTGATTAATCATACCCGGCTGTTTGTCGGCGACATTGCTTAACTGCGGATTATGTTTTCTGCTTGTTTAAGGACTTTTTTCATCAGAGTTGAAAACGGATAAGAGCTGAGGTCGGAGAATGTTGTAAAAAAGCCGTCGGCAAAGGGCTGCTCACGTTGCACGCGATATATTCTCAGCGTCAGTTTGAAATGGGTGAAAACGTGGATGACCTCCCGCCCGGTATCAACGGCGTTGTTCAATTCCGGGCAGTTTCCTTCGTCACGCCAGGGAAATTCGTAGAGTCCGGAAAGCAGCCCCTTTTCCATTCGTTTACGGATAAGAACATCTCCTTTGCGGTTGCAAATGAGATATACGCTGCCGTGCTTTTCTTTTTTTGCCGGTTTGGTGCGGTTGGGGATATTTTCGATATCCGGGCGGTTTTTTGATTGGCAGTGTTTTTGCCAGGGACAAAGCAGGCATTGCGGTTTTTTTGGGGTGCAGACGCCGGCGCCCAAATCCATAATTGCGGAGGCATAGTCGGCAGGATGTTTTGTGCTGGTCAAGTCTTGGGCTTTTTCACGAATAAGCGGCATTATTTTTTCGACAGGTTCCGTGAAGCCATACATACGGCAGATAATGCGAATGACGTTTCCGTCGATAACGGTTTCGGGTTGGTTGAAAGCCAAGGCTAAAAAGCTGGCGACGGTATATTCTCCGATACCTTTCAATTTAAGAACATCCTGGCGATTATCGGGAAACCGTCCCCCGTATTGTTCCATGATGGTTTGAGCGGTTGCGTGCAGCGAACGGGCCCGGGTGTAATATCCCAGTCCCTGCCAATAGAAATAGACTTCTTCCAGCGGGGCGGCGGCCAAGTCGGCTATGGTGGGGAAACGCTCCATAAACCGGTGAAAATAGGGAATGACGGTTTTAACGGTGGTTTGCTGAAGCATCAGTTCCGAAACCAAAATAACATATGGATCGGGATGGGGACCGCCTTTGACCCGCCAGGGCAGGTTGCGGCCGTTTTGATTGTACCATTCAAGAAGCAGATTTGATAAAGTTTGTTTTGACATACCTGCAATTATATTCTTTTAATTTCTTGATGTCTATGCAATCGGAGGAAAATTAACATATCGATTTGAGAAAGTTTACGGTTGTTTTTTTGGTATGTTGACGGTCTTCACTCGGAAACCTTGTGAAAAACGTTACAAGGTTTACTTGTTTTTTGTTTGATAATGTGATAATTCGGGCAAACGTGTTTATTCATTATTTTATAAATTTAAATTATTAATGTTATGAGAGGAAAACTCAGTTTATTATTGTTGGGGCTGTTTTTGAGTATCGGCTCATTTGCCCAAAGTTTTACACCTTCGTTTGAAAAAGAGTTTTTGGCGCAGATGTTTGCGCAGTGTCCGGACTCTTTGAAAGAAGATTTTCTCAAAATGGAAACTTCTTACAGTACGTATAAGTTTAAAGAAATACGTTCCATAGAGCAGATGAAGAAGTTTTATCAGAAGAAGTATAAAGATAATCCCGAAGTTATCGGATATATTACCGATGAGGTCAATGCATATGTTCGACACGGCGACGGGGAATCAAATTTGCGGGTTGATTTTTATTATGTTGACCGGCAAGATACTTTAAACTGTTTTCGCATAAATAATGATTACGGTACGTTGTCCAAGTCGTTCGTTACGGAGTCCGGCAAGCGCTATGAATTGAGGCATGCCTGGGGATTTCTGAAGTTGAGCGAAGACGGAATGACATTGTTGGATTGTTACTGTTCCAGAACAAGTGCCGACAATCAGGAGGAGCGGGAACTGACGATTATTCCGTTTACGGGAACGAATCCTTTTTGTTGGACTACTCCTCTCAATCAGGGGCGTATTCCCGCTTTTTGAGCTTATCTTTGACGAAATGTATTTTGTCCCGTTCGGAACTTTGTTCCGGCGGGATTTTTTATACATATATTTGATGTGGGGATAAACTTTGTCTACAGGTGTTCCGTGACAAGATGGCTCAGGTGTTTTTATCATAACAAAAAAGCTCCGAATGGAGCTGTTTTTATTATGGTGCACCAGAGTTGACGAATTGCTGAACTCTATCGTTGATGAAACTTCTGATATAAACGGGTGGAAAAATGAAGGTTGAATAATAAATTTTTACCGATAGGGAAATTTTTATTGACATTTTATTGTTTGATAGTATATATTTACCGATAGGGAAATTTTTTATTTTAAAGGTTTTCTTTGTGGCAAAAAATTACCGATAGGGAAATTTATGAAAACAAAAGATTTGGCAGATATAATAAGAAAGAAACGTAAAGAGCAAAAATTAACACAACCGCAGTTAGCTGGTTTATGCAATGTCGGTGTGCGGTTTATTGTTGATTTGGAATCGGGCAAAGAAACCTGTCAGATTGGTAAGGTCTTATATGTTCTGGATATGCTGGGAATTAAATTAAAAATTGATGGAGAAAATCAATGAATTTGCTTGATGTCTATTTTCATAACAAAAAAGTCGGAGTTTTGAAAGAACATAATTCCAGATTGAGCTTCAAATATTCGGATGATGCAACAGAAGAGATTGCTCATCAGCTTCCTTTGCAGAAAGAAGCTTTTGGTGATAAGGAAACACGAAGTTTTTTTTCCAATTTACTGCCAGAAGGCGATGTGGTCAAAAAAATTGCCCAGATAAAACAGATTTCTCTTAATAATCCTTTTGCCTTGTTAAGAGAATTAGGAGGAGAATGTGCAGGTGCTGTTTCACTCTATCCGCAAGATATGACTCCAATTTTTAACGATACTTTGGAAGAAATATCAGAAGATGAGTTGGCTGCTCTTTTGGGTAAACTTTCGCAAACTCCGTTATTGACAGGTGAAGGCGTCCGTTTGTCGCTTGCAGGAGCACAGGAAAAACTGGCGTTGACGATTTTTCCTAATGATGACAAGTATTACAAACCGTCAGACAAGTATATCTCTACTTGGATTTTAAAACCAGAGAATCGGAATTTTCCTGATTTAATCTATAATGAATATTTTTGTATGAAATTAGCTGGTCTGGTCGGATTAAATGTTGCTGAATGCAGAATTAAAGATTTTGGTTCAGTAACTGCCTATATGACGAAACGGTTTGACCGATTGGATACCATTGAGCGAATCCAGCAGGAAGATTTTTGTCAGGGGTTAGGGTTGTCTAATAAAAAATATCAGAGAACCGAGGGCGGACCAAGTGTTAAACAATGTTTTCAATTTATTCATAATAATCTGGCAAACAAGGCAAAAGACGAATTGCATTTTCTGAAAAGTGTTGTTTTCAACTTCTTAATTGGTAATTCAGATGCCCACGGAAAGAACTTTTCCTATCTGCACACGGAAAATGGATATGTATTAGCTCCGTTGTATGATTTGGTATCTACGCAAGTTTATCCGCAGCTTGCCCAAGAAATGTCAATGGCTGTCGGCGGAGAGTATGAACCAGACAGGATTGCCAGAAACAATTTTATAGCAATGGCAAAAGAACTTGGTATTAAAAATCAGCTTATTAATGATATTTTGGATAAATTGTCAGCCGAAATAATCGTTCAGGCAGAAAAACTGAAAGAAATGACGATAGCTGAAAAGAATTATAATCCTGTTTATGATAGGATTATAGAGGTTATCAAGACGAGGGCTTCTCAGTTATAATTTAGCTTTTACAAATATCTATAGTATAAATGAAAATTCCTGAACTTTATTTAAAAATTGTTCTATATTTTGGGAAGTAAGAATTTGACAAGTTTTATGATGGGAATAGTCAATTTTGTTAGCCCCATCAAAATCATTATATTTTCCTTTTTCTTGTTCTTTTAGGGTTGAGGTAAATATAACTTGATTTGGAAGAGCACTAAATTTATTTATTACGTTTTTTTCTTTTTGTGTTGATAATTCTCCATCTCTAAAAGCATCCATAACAATAGGAAAGCTATGATTTAAAATTCTAGCAAAAGCATACAATTTGGACAAATAAAATTCAACTTCCTCACTACCAGAATATACTTCATTTCTAATCGTAAATAATTGGTCAAATGTCAAATTTCCCTCGGGGTCTATCTCTTTATAGAATTTATTCATTTCTGATAATATTCTATTTAATATATCTTTTTTTGAAGTAACATTTCCTTTTTGTTTAAGTTTTACTGACGCCATTGTATTTTTATAATTGGCGATATTTTTATCAATTTCTTCAATTCTTGTATCAACATTGCTAGTGTTTATAAGTTCAGACTTGTAAAGTAGCAAACTTTCCAAGCTTACGTCATCCTCTTGAAGTAAAATGTTTAATTCTTCTTGCTTCTTCTTTATTTCAACATCTAATTTTATAATTTCTTCTTTATTTGTCTCAATTCTTGTTTCAATAGATGTTAAAATATTTTTTCTTATTTCCGCATCAGATGCATCAAAACTAATATCATTTTTTTTGTTAAGATAACCAATATGGCTGGATTTACAATCTAAACAAATAATTTTACCTTCTGAGAAACTACGATTTAAAGACCCTAACTCTTCTAATAAACTTTCATTCTTAAGTTTTTTATTATAGCATCTATTGCGTTCTTTTTTAAGTTCAATAATTTCATTTTTTTTGCATTCTAGTTGGGAAAGCTTTTTCAACAAAGCTTCTCTGTCTTGAGTATAGCTAGCCATTTTTATAGCTGGTATATCTTTCTTTAAAATTTGGTTTTGCTTTAGTAAAAGTTTTTTTTCTTCATTTAAAATACTTATTTTTTCTTTTAATTTATCTGTGTCTATATCCGATGGCTTATATCCACATCCCATATATGAATAAATCATATTTATAAAATCATCTTTATTACAATATGAGCTATTAAATATTTTTGAAGTATCACGACTGTCTTGTCCAACGAAAAATAATTGAATAAATAAATCTAATTCAGCCAATTTTTCTTTGTTATCTTTAAATATAACAGGAAGTTTATAAATTCTTTTGTCAAAAAATCTTTTAAAATCAGAAACACTATCATAAATACTAAAACTTTTTTCATCTTTGACAATAAATGTTTTATCTTTTCTGCAAATTGAGAAATTGTCATTATTAATCTCTATATCTGCAATAAAATAGTAATTTTTATATTCAAATCCGCTTGGAAATATGGGCTCATTCCCCAAAACATAATATAATCCTTGGGCAACAATTGTTTTTCCTTTATTATTATCATCACTAAAGATAATATTTAATTTTGGCTCAAGTTGTTCTTCAATATAAGCTTCTTCTTTATTTCCTATATATAAACGTTTGAATATCATTGTTCTATCCAATCTTTGACAAGAGCAATAAGGTATCACCCAAAGCAATATCAAATTTTTCATAATTAATATTGTGCAAAAACATATTGATACGGCAGAGATTATAAGTCGTAATGTTGATTTCCTGACCATAGAATCCGTCTTTTACATTTTCCTGCCCCAAAATTTTGGCAAATTTCAACAGCAACGAGCCCGAACCACAGGCAGGGTCATAAACCTTGTTTACCGATGTTTTTCCAACCAATGTAATTTTTGCCAAAAGTTCAGAAACTTCTTGTGGCGTAAAAAACTCACCTCCTGATTTTCCTGCACTGCTGGCGTACATTGTCATCAGGAACTCATAAGCATCACCAAAAGCATCTATGGTATTATCGGTAAAATTGCCAAGCTTTAATTCATTGATAGAAGCTAAAATCTTAACCAGTTTTTCGTTTCTCTTTTGAACAGTTGCTCCTAGTTTATTGCTATTAACATCAATATCAGCAAACAATCCTTTGAAATCGTCTTCACTGGCTGTTCCCTGTGCGGAGGCTTCAATATCGCGGAACGCCTTACTTAATGTTTCATTGAGATTGGGATTATTTTTGGCTTTCTTCTGCACATTTTGAAACAATTCACTGGGCAAAATGAAAAAACCTTTGGTAGAAACGGCATAGTCTCTGGCAGTTTCGGCGTTTTCATCAGTTTCTTTGGTATAATCATAGTCAGCAATACCGCTTTCTTTTTGCAATTTATTGATGTAAGCCGTGATGTTTTCAGAGATAAAACGATAGAACAGAATTCCCAACACATAGGATTTGAAATCCCAACCGTCAACACTGCCTCGCAAATCATTGGCAATTTGCCAAATAACTCTGTGTAATTCTGCTCTCTCTTGTTCCTTGGTCATTTTTTACCACCTTTATAGTCAATATTTTGAGTTATTATAAAGCGGAAGAGTTAAAATAGGATAAAAACGAAACCAGAGCTTTGAAACTCTGGTTTTGTAAGTGAAATTAAAAGAACTTTTGATTGTTTTTATGTCAGTAAATCGTAGCCGATGCCTCCTTTCGCTCCAAGGTCACGTAACATAGACTCAAAGTCAGGATTCTCTGAAAGCATTGCAAAATCTAATACTTTCCAATTAGTGAAAGAAGATTCGGTATTTAGGTCTGCCCCATAATGAATTAAAAGTGATACAATATAAAAATCGGCAAAATAGCAAGCAATCATCAAGGGGCTGATGCTAAAATTTCCCTCAATATTTGGATTAGCTCCATTTTTGAGCAAGCACTCAACAACAAATTTTTGATGTGAGAGCACCGCAAAATAAAGGGCTGTTTCTCCGAAAATATTGGCGTGATTAATTTCGGTTCCTAATTTTACCAATTTATCTATCATATGGCATTTATGTTTTTCTTCTATGTGGGGATTGCAAATAATTGCCATAATTAAAGTATATGAAAATTGATATTTTCTTCTTGCTGAACGTCTGGTTAATAGGGCATTGATAGCTTGAAAATTTTTACAATTATAGCATATATTCAAAATATTTTCGCTATCATCTCTGAAATAGCGTCTTTTGTACAGTGGATTGGTAAGGCAGATATCCTTGATTTGTTGGAAAGAATATTGACTTTTCTTTATCTCTAATTCCGAAAATTCTTCATCAAAATCTAGGTCTTCATCTATAATAAATTTTTCATCTTCATTCATTTTTTCTCCTTAATAATGATATTTTTTAATGTATTCACTAATTTAACTTGCCAGTTTAACATATATTTTTCCTGATTTAGTTTAAAATATAAGGTTAAAAGGGATGCAATACTTGGAGGTTTATTTTGATAAATTAATGTTCCAAGATAATTACTACATCTATTAAGGTATTTTGAACTAAAATCACGGAAACTGTTTGTTTTTCCTTCATGAATAAGTTCTTTGGCAATTTGTAGCAATAGATTTAACTGTATATTTCTATCTGTTTTCTCCATATATTTCCTTATGTGGTGCTATATTTATTTATCAAATTATTTTTCTTTTTTCTGATAGATGAGCTGATTTGAGCCAAAACTCACTTCGTTTCGTTTTGCCTAAAAACATCGCAATCTATCAGATTGCTCGTTTTTTCTTTTTTTTCTAAAGCTGATAGGAATAAATTTTTTTAATAACTTATTTTATAAAGAGTTATTTAATTTAGGTATTTCCGTTTAGATTTGCTCTTTTTACCCAACGTGCAAGGGTAAAAATATATAGAGCACTAGCATTTCCGCCTGAGTTTGCTTTCTTGTTTCGGTTATATTAAGTATGATTCCTTAAAATCCGCACACCGCCAGTGCGAACCTTCTACCTGCTTTTACGGTTGGTACATTTAAAATCCGAACAAGAACCAAATTTTAAATGCTGGGGTTATCAATGAGCACAGATATTGCCCCGATTTCTAACTGACATCATCAGCCGTGCCCTATTTATATTCCGCCAGCCGCCTTTGGAGGGGTTATTTTGCGGTGCTTATACCAATGGATAAGTCTTCATAGGTTTTCAGTTCGTTCCCTGCGTGAGGGTGCCTCTAAAAAGGCCTGTTTCCCCGTTTTCATAATACAAAAAATAATTTTTGCAATTGGTATGTCATTTATAATTTGATAGTATCACATCAGCTTTTTGCGATGCAAAATTATTCTGATAAACTTATTTATCAAAATACTCAAAAATTTATTTTTTTTGATGTTTCCTACTAATATGCTGATTTTATTTAATAAAAAAAGTTCGCAGAAATTTGACTTTTAAAAACTTTTAATGTAATATCTATTTCATTCAATGAGGTGTCGTTATCCTCTTTTTCTTAAAATACATATCCATATTTATATTCAGAATTGCAAATATAGTTTCAACTTCCATAGGGGGTAACTATGATTTGCATAAATTACCAAAATCAAAATAAAGAAACAAAAAAAGCAGTTGAATCTGGTGAAGATATTTTCCAGTTGTTGTTTTTGTTGTTAGAAATTGAATTACAAAAACAGGTAAATTAGGAGTATGGGTATGAAAGCGGTTATATTAGCAAGAGTTTCAACGGAGATGCAGCAAGATGGTTTTTCTCTTGATGCTCAACTGGATAGGCTGAGAAACTATTGCTCAATAAAAGGTCTTGAAATAGCAAAAGAATTTACCGTTGTTGAAAGTTCTTTCCACGGCAAGAGAACCAAGTTTTATGAAGTAGTTAATTACATCAAACGGCAAAGCAAACTGACTGCTCTTGTGGTTGATACTGTTGATAGGGTACAGAGAACCTTTAACGAATTTCCGATGCTTTTGGAACTTGTTAAAAGAGAAAAATTAGCTCTTCATTTCTTCAAAGAGGGACTAGTAATTGATAAGAATTTCAAAAGTTCTGATTTGGCAATGTGGCAGATACAGATTATGGCTGCCAATATGTTTGTCAATGCCACTCGTGACCACGTTAAAAAATCCGAAGAATTAATGCTCAAAGAGGGACTTTTACCTGGTCCTGCTCCGATTGGTTATTTAAATACCAAAGATGAAAGTGGAAAAAAGACTGTAATCATTGACCCTGACCGTGGTCCATTGATTAAAAAATTATTTGAAGAATATGCAACAGGGCTGTTCTCAATGGATGAGCTGGTTAAAAAATCCAAAGGTTGGGGGTTAAGAAACCGTAAGAGTGGTAATCCTATTTCCAAATCCCAGTTTGCGAATATTTTGCAGAATCCATTTTACTATGGGGTAATGTATTATAACAAAGAGTATCATCCCCATTGTTATGAAAAACTTATCTCCAAGGAACTGTTTGACAAATGCACAGAAGTGCGGACTGGAAAATTCAAACGAACTTCAAAACATACCAAAGAACCCTACATTTTCAGAGGATTGGTTCGCTGCAAACACTGCGGATGTTTGCTTTCGCCATACACCAAGAAGGATAAGTATGTCTATTTGCGACACACCGACCTGAAAAACTGCGAACACTGCAACAATGTCAGTGAAAAAGTTCTATTGAAAGATGTTGAGAAACATCTTTCATCAATTCATTTTGATGACGATTTGAAGAGTGCTTTGGCAATTCGTTTGAAAAAACAATATGAAGCAACTCACGGTAATACTTATTACCAGTTGGAAAAGAATCGGAATGAACTGGCTGATGTTGAAGAAAATCAGAAGAAACTTTTGGATTTGTTGATTGCTGGAACTGTTCCTGCCGATGTTTATCGCAGCAAGAATGCTGAATATGAAACAGCAAAAATTGAGCTCCAAGTCAAGATTGAGAAATTGCAGACCCCAGATACCTCTGTGGAAAGAGCTATTGATAAGGTATTGAATTTCAGCCAAAATTCTTTTGCAATTTTCAAAAGTTCGCAAATTGAAGAAAAAAGGCGTATTTTAAATATCGTTTTTGCGAACTTTTTGATGGATGGAAAAAATCCTGAAATATCAATGAGAAAAAACTTCAAGCTCCTATCAAAAATAGGAGCTTGTGAAGATTGGTGCCCTGGAGAAGACTCGAACTTCCACGACCAAACGGTCATAAGTACCTGAAACTTACGCGTCTACCAATTCCGCCACCAGGGCATCAGGCAACGAATCGTTTTCCTGATTCGCTTACATATTTATACTTATTATTCCGTAAGAATCAAGTATTAAATATGATCCAAGTAAAATTCTGTATATGACAAATGGCAGAAAGGTTGATTTCTTCAGCCACCACATAACGATGTAAATGGCTATAATTGAAGAAATAAATGAATATGTGATGCCGTCAATCGTCTCTGCGACAGCAGCCAAATTTTCCTGTTGATAAAGTTCGAAAGCAACCAGGGAGGCAGCTGCAATAATGGCGGGAATCGATAATAACATCGAAAATTTTGCCGCTTCGCGACGTTCCATACTTAAGAATCGCGCCATAGTAATCGTGACTCCGGAACGACTGGTTCCCGGAATAAGGGCCAGGCATTGGGCGCAGCCGATTAAGAATGCATCCATCGGACTTAAGTGGTTGATTTTGCGAATAGTCATTCCGAATTTATCGGCAACGAAGAGCAACAAGCCATATCCTAAAATGGTCCAGCCGATGATTTTGGTACTGCGCAGCCATTCCATACCGTTTTCTTTTAATAAAAGGCCGACAATTACGATGGGAATCGTACCGATAACGATAAGCCAGAAAGTTTTGGCGTCAGCATTTTTCATCGTCGGAATAAAATAGGTTTTAAGCAGGCCTTTAAACATTTTCCAGAGTTCTTCGGAAAAGTAAATCATAACCGCAAGAATAGAACCGACGTGGACGGCAACGTCTAACGCCAGTCCCTGATCAGGAAACATGGTAAACTTTGAGAATAAAATAAGATGTCCGGATGAACTGACGGGCAAAAATTCGGTAATCCCCTGCAGGACGGAGAGCAAAAAAATGTGGAAGTTCGATAACATTATATTCTTTCTTGTTTAAGGCCAAATGCAGTACAAATTCTTTTTTTGAGGGCGAGCGGAGAAATCGGTTTGACCAAATATTCCTGAATGCCCAATCCTTTGGCATCTAAAACAGTTTTTTCTTTGGTGTCAACCGTAATCATGATAATGGGGATGTTTTTGGCACCGTCGATTTTGCCGGATTTTAATTCCCGGGCGAATTCCAAACCGCTTTGGTTGGGCATCTGCTGGTCGAGAAGAATCACGTCAATTTTAAAATTATGGAGAAGCTCTGCCGCTTCTTCGGTGTTGCCGGCTTCTTTGGTGTTTTTGATGCCTATCTGATAAAGGGCCGTCTTGACGAAAGTTCGGGAAAACTTGTCATCATCCACAATTAAGCAGACGATGGAATCCCAGATGATTTGTTTATGCGACGTTTCTATCATTGCCAGACCTCTTTGCTACTGTAAGTATTGATTTTATCCTACTATATTCAATTATAAAGTAAAACAAAAATCATTGTTTTTGTTTATATTTAATAAAGACTGCGGGTTGAACTTGACACCGTTTAACGAAGCTCCCCAGTGCAGGTGGGGGCCGGTAACGCGTCCGGTTTTGCCGACCAGGCCGATAACCTGACCTTTTTTTACGACGTCTCCCGGCTGTACGTCCATTTTACTGAGATGGGCGTAGATGGTGTGCAATCCATAGCCGTGATCCAAGATGATGACGTTGCCGGAATAAAACAAATCCGGCTCAGCCAAAGTGACGACGCCGTCGGAGGCTGCTTTAACGGGGGTGCCTTCCGGCGCGGCAATGTCCATACCGCTGTGAGGATTTTTTTTGACTCCGTTCATAATCCGCTGACCGCCGAAATTTCCGCTGATACGTCCCTTGACCGGTTGAATAAATCCGGCCTGCCAGTTGGCTAGTTCGCTGTCGTTTTTTTGTGCTTTGCGTACCAAAGACTGTTCTTTTTCGATGGCGCGGAGGTCTGAGTTTGAGGGTGTTACCTTGCGCGGAGGAATGCCTTTGAGGTTTTGAATGTCCCAGGCGGCGGGAGAGACTTCCAGATAGGCATCATTGGCATCTACTTCGCCGGAAAGCAAAGCTTCCAGTTCACCATGCTTAACCTCTGCCTGAAGCGACGACAACTGTTCCAGAACATCGCCGATGACCGCTTCGTCATTTTCGGCCTCTGCCAGTTCTGCCAAATCGGCCAAATCATTTAGTGCCGACTGCATCCGTTTGAAATTATCCAGATTAAATTCCAGATTGTTTTTTTCGCTCATCAGCTTTTGCGCCTGTGTCGGATTGTTCCACAAAGAAGCGTCAGCCGTCAGCGTATTCAGCTCATCAAGGCGAAGAACAGCATTGTCATAGTCAAAGAGACCTCCTCAGCAGCTCCAGCGACTGCTTGATTGTTTCAACCAACTCATAAATTTCGGCATGCATATAATTTTATCCTTGAATTAATACTGGGTTCCCAACTGAACATTGTCATCATAATCATTTACGAAGATATCCGCTTCGGAAGCGCCCGCATTTTCATTGGCCGCCGGGGTACCGATGATGCGCTGTTCAGACGAATTAAAGTTAAATTCCGGTTTCAGAGCCTCGAGAATTACGGACTTATCCGTCGGCTGAGCCGGCTTGCCGTTTTCATAATTGACTCGCACCAGCTTGATGCCGGCAGGAATACGGAACGGAATGTCGGGCTGATTGGCCAAAGCCTCCCGCATAAAGTTATTAAATATCGGCAACGCCGAACCGGCTCCGGTTTCATATCGGCCCAAGGTCCGGGGTTCGTCAAACCCGACGTAAACGGCAACCACCAAATCCGGTGAAAATCCGACAAACCAGGCATCCTGATTTTTATTGGTGGTACCGGTTTTGCCGGCCAAATGTTTGCCCAACTGGCGCAAACGAGCCGCCGTTCCCCGCTGGGCAACGCCCTCGAGAATGCTGACCATCTGGTATGCGCTCAAGGGATCGACAATTTGTTCGCGATTATCATTAAGCTCAGGTATCGGCTGGTTTTTCCAACTGTCCTGAACACACTCTTCGCACTCGCGTTCGTCATGTTTATAAATCGTTTTGCCGTTGCGGTCCTGAATACGCTCAATAAAATACGGTGAGGCCTTTTTACCGCCGTTAACCATAATGCCATATGCAGAAGCCATATTAATCAGGCGGGTTTCGCCGGCTCCGAGCGCCATTGAAAGCAGCGGCGGCAAGTTATCGTTTACGCCCATTTTTTTGGCATACTCGGCAACCTTTTTCATTCCGACATCCTGAGCCAGACGAACCGTCATCAGGTTACGCGACTTCTCAATACCCTGGCGCAACGTCATCAAGCCGTAAAAGCGTTTGGAATAGTTTACCGGCTTCCATTTCGGTTTTCCGGGCCCCTGGTCTAAGACGAAAGGCGCATCCAAAATCAAATCGGTCGGCGAATAGCCGTTATCAAGCGCTGCCAGATATACAACCGGCTTAAACGCGGAACCGGTTTGTCGGAATGCCTGCGTAGCCCGGTTAAACTGCGATTTGCGGAAAGAATAGCCGCCAACCATGGCAAGCACTTTTCCGGTGTGAGGGTCAAGCGCTATCAAACCGCCCTCAACATTGGGAACCTGACGGAGATTATAGGAATTTTCGGGCAGATTTTTGGAAGCAACCGTTGCCGGAGAAATTTTTTCCACCAAAACGACATCCCCTTTGGCCAGGACATCCGAAACCTGCTGAGGCGCATTGCCGATACCTTGATTTTTCAGGTTTTTACGCGCCCAGCTGAGAACATACAGCGGGATGACGCCGCGGTCGCCGTCGGCAGTTTCAATTTCCGCCTTGTCTACCGAAACGGAAAGGACGACGGCTTTGCTCCAGCTGTCATCTTTACCGGCGGGCAGCTCTACCTCGGCCAGACTTTTTTTATAGTCGGCATCCAACGGAATGTTGGCAAGCGGTCCGCGCCAGCCGTGGCGGCGGTCATAGTTTTTTATCTCTTCGCGAAAGGCTTTGGACGCAATCTTTTGCAATTTTGGGTTAAGCGTGGTACGAATCAGCAGCCCACCTTCATACAATGCATCTTCGCCAAACTTGTTTTTGACCTGGCGGCGGACTTCTTCGCTGAAATATTCGGCATCATCGACAAACTCCCCGCGCCGCTGAATGGTCACCAACGGTTTAAGCTTGGCGGCTTCGGCGTCATCAACGGTAACGTATCCCTCTTCGGCCATACGGTCAAGCACCCAATTGCGACGGGCAATTGCCGCATCATAATGGCGGGAAGGATTATAATTGTTGGGTCCTTTGGGCAATGCGGCCAGATATGCGACTTCTTCCAGCGACAGTTCATCAAGCGACTTGCCAAAATAATTCAGTGCTGCGGCGGCAACGCCATATGAACGGTTGCCGAGATAAATTTCGTTCAAATACAGTTCCAGGATATGCTGTTTGGTAAAGGCCTGTTCGATACGCGTGGCCAAAATGGCTTCTTTGAGCTTGCGGACATACGACAACTCGGAAGAAAGCAAAAAGTTTTTTGCCACCTGCTGGGTAATGGTCGACGCACCGGCAGGACGGCGGCCGGTACCGATGTTTTTTAGATTGCCGATAACGGCACGGGCAATGCCGAAAAAGTCAATTCCCGAATGATGGTAAAAATTTTTGTCTTCGGCGGCGATGAAAGCTTCTTTCACAATAGTCGGAATCTTTTCTTCCGGCACAAACAGGCGTTTTTCTGTGGCGTATTCCATCATCAGCTGTCCGTCACCGGCATAAAGACGGGTCGTCACCGCCGGTTCATATTTGGCAAGCTGCCGAAAGTCCGGAAGCTCCTGAGAAATCTTCCAGAAAGACGTCAGAATGAGCACCAGACCAATGACCGCAAAAAAGAAAAACGTGCTGAGCAGAGAAGAAAGCGTTTTGAACATCATTAACCCGTTATAAAAAAATTAAAAAAGTTTGTATGCAATTTAGTACAAAAAATTTTAAAAGCCAAAGCAATTTTCTCACTTCAGCCGATAATTGCGCAATTTTCCACAAGAAAACTTTTATAGAAAAAATTACGGAGAGTCAAACCCTAAAATACCGAGGCATGTTTCATATTTTCAAAATACTTGTCAATTGCGCGTCCGGCAGATTCAGCAAGTTTCTTACGATATGATTTCTGTTGCAGCTGTTTTTCCTCGGTACGGTTGGAGAGATACCCCAACTCCATCAGAACGGAAGGAATGTCCGGCGCCTTCAAAACGGCAAATCCGGCAAAGCGGTGAGTATTGTCCAAAGTATGGGTCGATTTGCGCATTTCCTTTACCATAAAGGTAGCAAACTCGGACGAACGATTCAATGTTTCGCGCTGAGCCAGGTTGAGCAGGATATCGGAGACCTCTTTGGAATGTTCGGCAAAATTCAATCCGGCGACAATATCCGCCTTGTTTTCCTTTTCGGCCAACGCCGCCGCCTCTTTATCCGACGCCTTTTCAGACAGGGTGTATACGGACAAACCGCTGGCCCGTTTGTTGGCGGCACTGTCGGCATGGATGGAGAGGAAAAGGTCCGCTTCATAACGCCGGGCGATTTTGACACGATCGCGCAGAGGAATAAAAATGTCGCGGTTACGGGTCATATAAACCTTATAACCGTATTTGTCTTCCAAATGTTCCTTGAGTTCACGGGCCATTGCCAAAGTTATGTTTTTTTCATATACGCCGGAGATACCGATTGCTCCGGGATCAACGCCGCCATGCCCGGCATCGAGGACGATGATTTTTTTCGACTTGTTCTTTTTGGTTGAGGCCGAAGCTTTCGACGATGATGAGGTTTTGCCGGCAATAACCGTCTTGGCACTGCTGTAGCTGTCATTGCTCAGCGCGTGATCATTGCCAACCTTGGAGCGGAACTCCCGCTCGGAAGCCACTTCCAAATCGACGACAAAACGCCAGCTGAAATTGCTTTGCGGCGGCAGCATAAAAACTTTTTTCACCACGGCTGGCTTTTGCAAATCCAGCACGATGCGCACACCGTCAACACCGGCAGTGCCCAAGCGGGCCTGGGTGATAAAGCTGTTCGGTTCAACGACCTTTTCTATCTTGGGATTAACGCTGACATTCTGGGTGTCTATCACCAAGCGGCGCGGTAAGCAAAAAGACTTTGTAATCGAATTTGGAATCCGCATCAAAAACGACGCGGATGTTGCCGATGCCCTGCCCGATGCGCAGAGAGGAAATCTCCGCCGCGGCTGCCGAAGAAAACGCAGAAAGACAAAGCGCCATACCGACGAAAACCGGCAGCAGCTTTGACTTTAAGACATATAAAATCTGCGGCATAAACGACAACATTTCACCTTTTTATCCATTAGACTATAGTTGCGATTATACAAAAGACTTATTACCAATCCCTTAAAATGAGCAAAAATCCCAGCAAGTGATATTTTGTTGTTGTGTTTTAAAACAAAATGTATATTCTGGTTTTGAATTGTATAAGTTTTTGTATCGGATGAGGCCTTTTTAAGGAATGAAAAAGAAAATTGCAAGGCCAAAATTTGATACCGCCGTTTTATCATAACGAAAAATGTGCATTATACAATGACTTAGGCAACAAGATTTTGCCGGACGGGTTTTATGCGTGGAGCCTTATTTAGAACGATACGTAAGCAAAAAAATAGAGGCTTTGCGGAATTAAAGAGGTTAAAAAAGTTCAGCGGCGGCTTGAGCCGCGGCAATTTACATTGTTTTAGACAGCGAATCGCTTTTAACTTAATGCCACATCTTTAAACATCCCTCCGGCGCGGTATAAATTTTTTTGGTTGTGCTGGCTTGCAAAAAAGCCAGTACGGCGCGGAGATATAATTAATGATAAAAAGAATGCTGATTGACGACACCCAGCCCGAAGAAACCCGGGTTGTGGTGATTAACGGTAACAAACTGGAAGACGTGGAATTTGAAACCTGCCATCGCCGCCAAATCAAGGGAAACATATATTTAGGCAAAGTTATGCGGGTTGAACCCTCCCTGCAGGCCTGTTTCATCGACTACGGCGGAAACAAGCACGGCTTTATGGCCTTCGGAGAAATCCATCCCGACTATTACAATCTTTCAAAGGAAGAGTTAGACGCAGTTGACAAGGAAGTCGACGAGATTATCGAAAACAAAAAACAGGCTTTGAAAGAACGTGAAGCCGAACGTGAAAGAATCCGCCAGGAGAAAGCAGCCGCCCGGGAACAGGCTTTGAAGGCCCGCGAGGAAAAGCTGCGCCTT
>OJMM01000920.1_pt1 | contig 18525 bp, 12 predicted proteins | sample 1597231 | NCBI WGS metagenome assembly OJMM01 (sample SAMEA2452128, study PRJEB22498) | human gut metagenome | reverse complement strand
TCGCAGTCCCGGCTGCGTCGGCCGGAGAGGCTCCCGAAGATGCGTTCCCGTTCATCATATCTGCTGTCACCGCCGGCTGCCTCTGTGGTCCGTTTGTCCGGCCCGGCATCGCAATCCACGCAAGCAGTATCACAATTCCAACGACCACCGCAGCACTAAGCACAATCGTCAGGATCGTTTTATTGCGTTTCTTTCTCGCCCGCTGATCCTCCATCTCCTGCAGACGCCGCTCCATCTCCATCGTGAGATTTAACGTATTGCTCGTCTTCGGCAGTCTGCGGTGCTCCTCAGGCACCCCGGTTGCTTCCCCGTTCCAGTATTCCGCCTCCTCGCTCTCATATAGAAGATCATATAATTCATCAAGCCTCTGCAGTCTGGAAGTGCTTTCCACCGCCAGTCCCTTCATCAAAAGCCGGTCCACCTGCGGATCAAGCTCCGGCACATATTCCGTCAGCGGCACCAGACGATCGTTAAAAACCCGCTCCGTCGCATCTAACGGCTTCTCGCCGGACAACATATAATAAATAGTCGCACAGAAACCGTACACATCCGTCCACGGTCCCCTGCCTCCCTTTTTCTCCAATTGCTCGTACGCCGAAAAGCCCTGCTTATAAATCGCCGTCCGCGTCCGGTCATCAATGGCATTTGCATGGCGTACCGCTCCAAAATCGATCAGTACCCCCCTGCCCTGCGCATTAATAATGATATTATCCGGACTGACATCCTGATGCACAAGATTGGACTCATGCATTTTCATCAGCGCAAGCATCGGCTGTCTCATAATCCTCCGGCAGACCTCCGGCGTCACCCTGCCATTCTCCGTCACGTACTTCTTGACACTGTCCCCCTCAATATAATCCATGACAAGATATGCGGTATTATTCTCCTCAAAAAAGGTCCTCGTCCGCACAATGCCATCCATGAATCCAAACTGCGACAGCACTCTTGCCTCCCGCAGGAAGTCCTTTTTCCCCTGGTCAAACTGCTGCTCCGACTCCGCTGTAAACGGCACAACGCTGTAAGACTGCTTCTCCTTCTCACACTTGCGCCAAACCATTCCATTCGGGAAATACTCCTTGATCGCCACCGGGATCAGCAGATTCTGATGAAGACCAATATAAGTAATGCCAAAGCCGCCCTCACCAAGCACCCTGCCGACCATATACTCGCCGCCATGCAGCATCGTCCCAAGCGGCAAATGATGCGGCTTCTCCTGATAGCTGTCCCGGTCAAAATCGCAGGAGGTACATTTGCCATCCCAGGTCAGCGGCTTCATACAACCAAAACAATATCTATGTTCATTCAAAATCGTCACTCTTCCTTAAAAGTCATTGTCATAATGTAACAGATATCGGGGTAAAAAATATTTTGCGCTCAACGGATAACACGAATTGCCTCATGCTATCTGCTTTTACCCCCTGCATCATAACATATTAACATAATTTGGAAATATCGTATAGAAATTTCACAAAAAATGGTTCATAATAATAGCTGTACAAAATTGAAATACTAAATCTGTCGCCCACTTCGGACAAGAAAGCAAAACCAAACAAAACTTATTATTACAAAATACTTTCCTATACCAAAAATGGGACAGTCACATCTTCCACCTCCGTCAAAGCCGTCTCCCGTCTGCGTGCGCCAACCATCACCGTACGCCAGAAAAAGACCGCCCCGGGCGTACAGTTTTTACAGATCAGACTGAGCAAATATCAGGGACGCTACGCCGGTATTTATATCCGCAAAAACAACGGAAAATATGTCTACATCCGCATGAAAAACAATAAAATCTCACCACGCCGGAAAACCTTCAACTTCCGCCATTCCATGCGAAATGTCACACTCTCGGTGCGCGTGAGAACCTATCAGACAAAGAAACGCAAAAAGGGAAGCTTTTATTCCAAAGTGAAAAAGGTACGGATCCGATGATCCGTACCTTTTGGTAAATTATGGACGTATTATTTGCTACGCACAAGACATCTCTTCTTAAAAAATGCGATGCCATAGCACACAATCTGATCATAATCATCTTCATACTCTCTGGCATACATTTTCTCATCCATCTGACAAAGTGCCTCATCACATTTGCGCTCCATGGACTGCAGCGAATCCGCATATTTCGCTTCAAACACAGCCACTCTGCCGTTCATCGGATCGCTAACCACAACATCACTTCTTCCCTCGCCATGTTCCCTGTTTGACTCCACAGCATATCCAGCCCCCGCAAAGATTCCCGCCAGAAAAGCATGATAAAAGTCCTCCCTGTAATCGTGATAACTGATCGTTTTGCGCAAAAGTTTATTCATCTCCTCCGCAACCTTTTCACTATCCTCATTCCATACCGCGTCAAAGAGCTCTCTGCGGCTCCACTGCTTCGTGCTGTCATCAAACCACTGTATCACTGTTGTTTCAAATATTTCCTTAATCTCCGCATTCGGAATGACAAGCACCGTCATTCCTTCCGGCACTGCATCCGTCAGCTCTTCCTCCCTTACTCTGGTCAAATACCCCGTCAGATACAAAACACTCCAAAGATTATCTTCGGATGAATGCAGATAATCATAAGTAAGATCCTCATCAATACGCTGCACAATATAACCACCTGCCAGCAATGTCTCAAGCTTTTTCGTAATCGTGCTTCCCGCATGATCAATAAAGGAACGAATTATGGCATTATCACTTGTATTCTTCCAATAACCACATGGCTCCGCCTGCGGGTTTCTTTGCAGATCATGCAAATAATTCATTACATCCCACGGGCAATATACATCAAAATCTCCAAAATGATATCCATCATACCAGTTCTTTATCTTATCCGCATACTCCTGCGCGTCCAGATCTCTCAGAATATATGCCATATCCTCCTGCGTAAATCCAAAATATTCATTTAATCTGGAATCTGTAATCGTATCCGACACAAAATTATTCGTTCCGCTAAATATACTTTCCTTCGCTATCTTCAGACATCCTGTAATCACGGCAAACTGCAGTGCCGAATTATCCTTTAATGCCTGCATGATCCCCTTGATCACATCCAGCATTTCCTGATAATATCCGTGACTGTTTGCTTTGGCAATCGGCACATCATATTCATCCATCAACAGAATGACCTTTTTGTTGTAGTGCTGCCTCATCGCACCGATCAGCAGTACCAGACTGTCCTTCATATCTTTAACGGTTGCTTCACCCTCCGCAATCCGTTTGATCGTCCGTTTATCATAATCATTCACGCGATCACTGTCAAGCAAATATAAATGATTCCTGAACAACTCGGAGATCACCAGAGAAAGCATATCATAAGCCCCCTGGAAATCCAGACCATCTACCCGGCGAAACGACACAAAAATGGTCGGCCAATGATTCATCCACCGATCACAGAGTTCCGTATACCTAGTAATCTCCAATCCCTCAAATAAATTCCTACTCTGCCTGCGAATATCAAAAAAGCTTTCCAACATACTCATGCCCAGCGTCTTACCAAAGCGCCTCGGGCGTGTGATCAAAGATACTTTCACCGACTCGCTTCTCAAAATCTCCGCAATCAATCCACTTTTATCCACATAATAAAAAAGATTCCCACGTATTTCTTCAAAATCTGAGATTCCAATTGGAATATTCTTTTCGAGCATATATATCCACCTCTACGTTCCCCTTACATAGAACCTGTTGCCATGAGATCATAATAAATAATCAGCCTTACGTCCATTATGACAGTTCCTTCTCAACCGCTTTCAATTCTTTCTCGGAATAATTCATAGAAAGAATCATTTCCCTGGATAATCCACTTCCCAGCATTTTGCGAATTGCGTTCTTTCTTTCCTCTTCGCGTGCTATTTTTTCACGTTCCTCAGCATAATCTTTCGCATAATCCTCTACCGTTTTGCACATTTCTCCAAAACCTCCTTCTGTCTCTTTGAAATATTTTACTGCTTTGCTTAATTCCGGGAATTTTGTCTCCTCAAACACATCTTTTCGCAAAAACAGTTGAAGTAGCTCAGATTTATCCGAGCCATCCCTGACCACTGTATTGACAAAATAGATATCCTCCCCGTCATCTACAGGGACAAATCCTTCTCTTGTTTCCATGCAACGCTTCACATGCGTGATCATCTGTCCGTTATGCAGCACATCATATTCTGTGATATACAAAATAGTTACCTGCGGAATATCTGTAAAATCAGTTCCTTTAGGTGTATATGCTGCCGTAGTGGATGAAGCATAAAACCTGTTTCTCTTGATATCATCATTTCCGGAGCCCTTCTGCATCTCAATATTCATATAAGCGCCATTTCCCATAACACACAGCACATCCAGAATAATCTCCCTGTGCAGGCTCGTAATAATGCTCTGCGGCGTCACCCTAATTACCTTTAATTCCGGTTTATCCAATAATGTACGAAGTATCTCCTGACAGACTCCCTTTCTTCCTGCCACCAGCCGGAACATGGCATCATCTATAATTCTTAGATTCTCTGCCGTTTCTTTTGTGGCTTTTGAGTATTGATCATAACTCATTATCACGCCTCCCTTTCCCTGCTTATGTAAACTGTCATAAAACAAGTAAAGTGCGGCTTCCCTGATCTCGTATCCTGACCTATTACACAGGATAACTCAGCAATCGTCTCATCTGTCCTCTGTCCGAAAGACCACTTAAAATCTAGTATTGTTATTTTATATCATACCATCATCTGTCCTGCAAATCAACGCCGGCCCTTTCTTGTTTTATTTTAAGCAAAGATTATCATGCTTCCTTGAGAACTTCAATGCGATCCAGACAATTGCCGTGTCACAGCATGCATTATCGCGAAATTGCCATGTATATAACGGCAGGATTACAGCAACAATATATTATCCACTCAATCATTCTGGATGGGTTCGGAACTTTCCCTGTCAGAGCATTTCATAGTGAGCACGCATAAAAAGACCGCCAACACACTAATTTTAGTGTATTGACTGTCTTCGTTATTTGACTTAATTTAATATATTATGACATTCTACTTTTCATTGATAGGTTTCTGTACAAAAGCACGCCTTCGAAATACATTTTAACGGAAATGACTTTGACTCTTTATGAACTGATAATTCCCGCTTGACACCATTGGACACGTTTTGCGTATAATCGATCTTCTTATAAAGTACTCATTTTTATTGTTTTTATAATTTCTTCGTATTTTAATTTTCTTTCACTTATTTCAAAAATATATGATATCCTGCTAAAACAATTTTCTATATCTTTTAAATCTTCACTTGTATATATTATTGTATCAGCCTTATAATCAAACTGATAACTATTTCGCTTATCATTTTCTTTTTTCCATTCATTTTTAATGTTTTTCCCAATTAAATGTGTTGAATCAGGACTAAGTTCTATAGCAAGGCGCTTTCCGGTAAAATAATTAGCGATAAAATAATCCACCCTATATTTATGAAATGCATCTTTTCCTCCCCACCTAAGTTCCGGAAGCAACATAGGAATGTCCATCCATTCGTCCTTTGTTTTCACATATGTCAAATAATTTTCAATAAATTTCTTCTCATTTTTGGAACTATTCCTTATGAATATCTCATAAAATCTGATAATATCCTCAAAATCGTTTACTTTAATTAATTCAGCTTCGTATTTGTCATCCTGTATTTTCCCCTTTAAGTATCCTTCATATACCAGTTGTCCCAATGACAAATATTTATATCTTACACTTAATCCTTTCAATTTATAACTATGCCAAATTTCATCGCTTTTACGCGGAGCAATAAAAACGCCTATAACACAATCATTTTTTCCTAAATACAATTCTCTATCTGTACTTTCAAGTTTAATTTTACGATATTTCTTTTCATTTTTCAAAAAACTTCTTTCAAGAAACAAAATAATATATTCACGTAAAATATTATTCTTTAACAATTCAATCATGTGATGATCATTTGATTCTAACGCTCCATGCAACCATTCATCCCTATATGCTTCTGCAGAAAGGAATTTTTTTGTTTCGATGTTCGCATATCGTGTCGCTTTACTTCCTACTTTGGCATTTAAACTTAGAATTGCTTTTTCCTTTTTTATGCTAGGATCATGACATATATTCAAATATATTGACACAACTTGGTTTGACATCGATTTCATTTTTTCATCATATTCTTTTACTGTTTGATATCTCTGTTTCATACTTATCATCCCCCTTTCCTCAACGGACACTAATGTTGCTACTCTTCCTGCAAATATAAAAACTTTCCAATATATTCATTCTAAGCGTCTTACCAAAGTCCTCTTCACTTACTTTTCAAAATCTCCGCAATCACTCCACTTTTATTCACACATTAAAAATGTTTTCCATACATTTCTTCATAATCCGAGATTCCAATTGGAATATTCTTTTCGAGCGTATATAATATCCACATCTACGTTCCCCTTACAGAGAGTCTGTTTGCAAAACAAGATCAGGTCGTAAACGATATAAATCATGTATATTGTAACAGATTATAGGAAAAAAGACAGTGAAACTTGTCTACAGAAGATCCTTAAATAATCTTTTGGTCATAGTTCTACTGCAACGAATTGATTCGCATCATCAAACCTTTCTTTAATTCTTTTATTAATCTAAACATATCTTCAACTACTCTCTAATATTTAATTTATACTCATAAAGATCCTTATAAGCATATGCAAGACCAATATTATTTTCTTGACATATGTTCTTTATTTTTTCTTTATTTTGTTCCAACATATTGGTACCCAAAATAATTCTTGATGGTTTAATTCCTTTATAAATAATCTTTCCATAATCGCTATTGGCACATTCTTCCACATCCAGTTTGTTTACATCGATTTTAAATAACCTCCATTCATGTTCATACTGCCAATCAATATACTTTACAAAAAAAGCCGAAATAAATTGTTGCTTTTTATCACCAGACACTCCAATTTTAACCATTTCTTTCGAATAATCAACATCAAAAAATATTATATTCTTCTCTTCACAAAGAGATAAAATATCCTCCACATTATATTCAGCACAATATCCTCTATGACAATCTGCATAATGTCCCCACATCAAAATAGATGTCGGAACTGTTGAAAAACACGAAATAAATACATCTTGTTTTTCCTGAATAATGATTTTTTCTATATCTTCCCTCGTTTCCTGTAGAATTCGATTACATTCTTCTTGGATAACTTTATTTTTTAATGCTTGTTTTCTTCGAAATCTTTCTACACGATTTGATGTAAACATAAGTTCATTCCAGTCTAATGTATAATATAGGTCATATGGATCATTAAAATCAAGAGGATTTGACAAAACAATATTCCCATCCGTTATATTTTCAACTGCATAATTATTGAACCTTCTATATTGGTAAATTTTTTTCTTTCCTGTCCTACAAATATAATCTCGCATTTTATCTCTGTCTCCATCAAAAATACATTTTATCATTTGATTTCGATTCATTATTTGCCCTCCCATATTTTTTTAACAAACAACACCTTTTATAGTAATCATTATAAACTAAACTTTATCACATTGCCACTTGTAATGTATGGCAAATTTAATATTTAATAATCCGCCTATCTCTTCTTCCTTTTCACTACTTTAACAGTAAACTATTTATCTATAACTAAATGCCCTTTTATTTATTACTTCAACTTATACAAACTTTTCGCATGTAATCCCAATATCTTTTTACAATCATAAGATCATCTGTCCAAAAAACAAGATTAGGCATATTGCTTACAAGAAACAAAACAAACGAGGACAGCTATTTAAGCCGTCCTCATAAAATTGAATAAACAAATGTAGCCATATTTTCATGGTACTTATTGATATTATATTGATTGCATTACTGAAAATTAATCAAAAATATCCCTTAGCACCAACTAATATACTCTCTGCTTTTCCTGAATTTATTTCTATTCCAATGGATTTTCCAGCCTGAGTATAATAGTTCCCTTCTTTTTCTATATGAGGGATAAGTTTCTCTATTTCAGCTGAATGTATAGGAAATATTACTTTTCCCTCCATTATAATTTCTACATCATCAAAAAATTCTAACGCATCTACTTTATTGTCTGGTGTATAAAATATATGAAATTTTTTATAATCATCTGACGTATTTTTACTGAATTTATTCTTTTTAAACTCAACGCACTCTGCTCCTAGCAATCGATGAACTTCATCTCGATCCATTCCAAACTTAATACACCCAATTGATTCCAATGGTTTGAATTCCCATTTATCCATTATATTTTTTCCTCCTGTTCTAGCTGATCCACATATTCCAGCATTTCATTAATTGCATCGTCATATTTATCTCCGAATTTATCATGTATATCATCAATATCCATTTGCAATGCTTCACGAAACTTTCCCTGTTCAATCAATTCTCTCTGTCTATCTCGATATTCTCGTGCTTCCTTAGAATTACCACAACTTGCCGTCTGACGATGATCCTCTTTTTCCATCTTAATAGCAGGTCCATCATCTCTTTCGAGTTTTGATGCGCTGTCTGCCGGCATGTGATGCACTTCACTAGTTTCTCCATCACTAGTTTTTTTCACATCTTTGTACCTTCCTCCTTTTTTTTCTTTTAATTCATCATTTTCTACATCGGTATTTTTTTGATCTACATCTCCCTTATTCTCTTTAATGCCTATAGTATTTTCTGTTAATATCCTAGAGTTTCCCAGATATAATTTTTCAGACACTCCTTCATCTTTTACTGTCTCAAGACTATCTAATATATCTGTACTTATTTCATCTGGAAGTTCTTCTATATCTGCAACAGAAAATATTTCTTTATTTTCTCCTATTTCTTCTGGCAAATTTTCTATGCCAGTAAAATCCATTCTTCCTGATGTCACCTCCCCATTATCACCTAGTGTTGCTAAATTTGCAACACTAAGCGCTCCCTCAAGGACATCTAAACCATCTATTTCATCTGGTAATTTATCCATTTCCTGCCTTTTTATATCATTTGCGGCTTTAACCAATTTTTGAGCAACAATCATAGCGGCTTTTGCACTTTCAATCAAATTTTCATCCTCCTTATATCTTCTGCTCGTAATTCCATTTCAGTAGAACGTCGCTCACAATTAAAACGATTAATAACTTCAAAAATAGAGTTTCGAATTCGTTCAATCAGAACACTATCCATACCATCAATATATGTTCCTATTTTTAAATCAACTTTTTTATTAATGTTATCTTTTGTTTCTCCTTTAATCATCAATGCAATTTTCTTTCCTTCGAATACATTATATGCAACAGTCTTTTTTTCCTCTTCATTAAGCACATTTCCCTTTAAAGACTTATTTAAAAGAGCATATGTCTTATCTGAACATTTTAAATTATTAAGCCATTTATTAACATTATCTACATCTTCTGATTTCATTTCATAATTATCTTTTATTCCAAAGACACGCATGAAATAATGCTGTAATGAAAATGTTATATCTTTAGGATAATATTCTAAGGGTTGCAGTTTATCATATTTCATAAATTTACACAATACGGCTTCAATCCAATCATTTTGATAGACAGCAGCAACTCCTCGTGGTAATTTTGCTAATTCGTTGATTTGGTTTTCATTTAATGCCATTGCACCACCAACTATCTTTCTATCTGTTTCATCTGGAAGTCTTAGTACAATTTTAGTGTTTGTGTTTCTTATAACTGCTTCATCCAAAAGATCAGGAGCTTGATCAGCAATTATAAATCCTTCACCAAATGTTCTCATTTCTGCTATCGAGTTCGTTATCATTTCGACAGATTTTCCTTGAAGATTTGCACTCTCTTGAGCTTGTCCCATAGATGTCTTTCTCAAAAGATTATGCGCCTCCTCTAATACCGTAACATGTAGCAGTTTTTCATTCATCTTATCAAGATGAAGTCTGTATTCTTGTAGTTTCATCACAATAATTCCCATTAACAGTGACTTTGTTTCATTTGAACCGACCCGACTCAAATCTATAATAACATTATTTTCAAATAAATCTTCAGCAGTCAATTCATTAAAAGAACAAAATATTTCTCCATTAATTCCGTTAGTCAGAGAATGCACTCGAGTTATAAGTGCCCCTGAATAATCGCTCTTTGTATCTTCAGAATATAGCGATGAATTCATAACCTCTGGTAATTGATTAATTAAATCGACAAAAGTAGGAAAAACACGTGGCTCACATTTTGAATATTTTAAATTCCATCCTTTTTTTTCATAACTCTTCTCCATAGCATCTTTTAATACGGCAGGCATTGCTGCATACATCGGCCAACAAGCATTAAAGATTTCTACTAAACGATCAATGTGTTCAAGTACATGAATGCCTTCCGGAAATGAAAATGGATTGACACATAACAATTCAGAATGTGATGGATTTGTACCATATACCTTGCATTTTCCACCAAAAATTTTCTTATATTCACCCTTGGCTGGTTCTACAACTAAAAATTTTACTCTTTGTTCTTGCAATTTATCAAGCAACTGATATATGGTATTTGATTTTCCCGTGCCTGTAGAGCCAGTGACAAAAACATGAGACGCAAAACTATTCACATCAAAATTTACAGGTATACTCTCGCAATGACGCATATGATAAATATTGCCAACCGTAACTGTCCTTATATTATTTTCTTCATTATTATCATCTGTAAATCTCTGTACTTCACGTCCAAAAGAGACACATTCTAAAACCGGCAAACCACTAACTGACTTTCTTGGAAAATTAAGTGATTTTGCTAATTCTTTACCCGAAAGATCAGCTGATGGAGAAACTAATGTTGGATATAACAGCCACTCATCATCTAATTTATCATTTAAACCAAAAATCGGATGCTGAAGTCTTTGAACACTTCTTAATATTACATCAGCTTGATCCCTTTCTTTCTCTCCATCATATAAATTTACTGCTGCTCTAGTCATATAAGATTCATCACCTTGGGTGAGAGCCAAATACATATGAGCAACGTTATTTGCTACTACAGGGTTTTCTGCAATAAAATATGCAGCAAATTCCCACATTCCTAAAGCCGCACTTTCTTCAAGTCGTTTCAACTGACTCTCGAGTATCTCTAAGGTATGCTGTACGCCATAATTGACATAATTCTGAGTTATTCCATCATTAACTCCCATTTGAACAGAAATATTAGATGATCTCGAAAAATTCACGCCAAAATTAGCTGTTGCCTGATATCCATTGGTATTTGTTTCATTATGAGTGTCTTGTATTCCTGAATACTGACCTAATCCTTTTGCAAATCCACCTTTAACTTTTTTCTTAAACTTTTCCAATTTTCCATCATTAGGATTTTCTTGATAAAGCTGTGCTCTATTTTGACCATCCGACACTGCATAAGATTTCTGAATCCCTGCACTTGCTCCAAGATTCACACCAAAATTAAACGATGAACTTACATCATCTGATGTATTGTATGTATAGTTTGTCTGCCATGATGCATATGGGTTTAATGCAGAATACATTTCAAATAACCTGTTCTTTTTTCCCAACTGATCAACTATTGGTTTAGCCAAAAGAACAATTGTATACTCTTCATCTTCTGATTTTGGCACAACACCGTCCAATAGTTTTTCCATGCTTTGACTAATAAATCCCTCCGATTTTTCAGAAGCAAGATTTGATACAATCGCAACAGATTGCGTATTTTCGCCTTCTACAGTAACTTTTTCTAAACATTTAGGTATTCCTTGTTTAAAACAAGATTTTCTATCTGAGTCCTTTCTAATTTCAACTCCCGGAAAATTTCCCGACAATGCGCTTGCAAGCCGATTAATATAAATGTTAGACTTTGAAGGATCGGATTGGCGTTCATCAGTGTTAACAACCCCCAACGAAACATTACATCCTCCCATCTTTCTATCATATATTAATGCAATATTGCAATCTTCTTCACTTAATACTTGATATACATTTACTAACTTATCAAGATTCTTTTCTTCGGAATCACTAACCCATTTTTCTATGTCAAACCATCGAATTCTATTATTCGAATTAAAGGAATCAATGTGTAAATCTACAGGTTTATATAACTCTTTAAGCTGCTCCAAATAAGCTTGATATACATCAACTCCGACTGCCCCCAAGTTTCTCTGAATAAATTCTTGCGCTTCTTCATCATCCATATCTGGTTTAGCAGACAAATACTCCATACGCTTTTTTTCAATATCAAGCATTTGTTTAGGGCTCAATGCTGAAGAAGATGCAATTCCATCTGCTGTTTTGTGAGCCACATTTGTAATTTTATTTGCTAAAAATTGTTTTGTATTGGCAAGTACACCCATATTATTTCCCCTTTTCTAATTATCTACTTACAATTACCGCAATAGCAAGCACTACAATTACTACAACAATACCTGCAATAACTAATTTTTGTTTTAAATTAAATTTTGACATTTCAAATCACCTCCTGTTTCCTTTACTAACCCTTCTCAATTTTCTATTCATAACCTCTCTAATCACTCCCACCATATGAGCATCAATCCTCAGGAGTTCCTTCTCTGTATATTCATCCCATATTTCTTCAAGTGTGTCTATAAAATTGTAACCATACAATGCTATTACTTGAGCAGATCTGTCCCATTTTCCAAAATCAACCTCCGCTTCAAAACCTTCATTCCGTTTTTTTTCTAACAATTCAGATACCTTTTTACTGTATTTCTTACCAAAAGGATTAAACAAACCGCTAAAAGCGTTATCCCAGTCAATGCTAGAATTTGTCACCAAATCAGCCAAAGCCTCCTCGGATAAAATAATATTATACATTTTTCCAATGTTGCCTAACATCTCATATGTCTTTTTATTAGTTGGAAAATAGTTTATCAATGGAACTTTATCCCAAAAACCATTCTTTGCTTTTGCTACCATATCAAAAATTATTTCTTCACTTCTCGTTCTCTTTTGTACCTTGTCAACTTTTTGAGCCGCTGCAAATCCATTTTTTAAGAACTCAGGCAATTCATCTAATGTTACATTCACTAAGTCATTTAATCCAAAAGCCTCTATTGTTCCCAGTCTTGTTTTATAATTCGTTGCCAAAACCTGAACAATTTCAATTTCTTCCATTCCATTTTTAATATTTTCTTCCCGAATTTCCTTTTCCAATCGATTAATCTCATCTGGTGCATCAATACATTGCGTTAATACAATAATAAATGGCACTCCAATGGAATATAACTCTTTGATAAAATTTAATTCTGCTCCTTGATATCTACTGCTTCCCGAATTTATGCAATACCAAATAGCGTGAATTACATCCAAATGATTTTCTGCGTGTGCTTTATCCGCAATAGTTTGTTTGATGCTGTCAATTGAGGTCTTTGTTTTGGCGGAGTCCAATTCCAATCCAACCGTGTCCCAAATTCTAATAGGTGTGTCAGGATCTGCATACTCATCCATATGATCGGTAATTGGTTTTCCTGTTCCAGTTTTAGCTCCTTTACTGTCTTCAAATCCAAAAACAGCATTAATCAAAGTGCTTTTTCCCGTTCCAGTAATACCTGCAACTATTATATTTGCCGGCTGTATACTAGTTGAGTCCTCCGCATCTCTCTTATAATTTGTGTTTTCTTCTTTTGCCATTTGTATTTCCTCCAATCACTTTTTTCTTTTTTTTAATTCATTTTTAATTCGTTTTGAAACAATATCATTATCCTTTAATTCCTCATCTGTTGATCTTTCAATAACCGCAAGTAATACATCAAAATAATCCTCACCAACTGTTTCAACATACGCCTCTGCCATTATAGTACTCAATCCCGGTACAACCATAAGCGGTGTCAAAATTATTCCAACTATTGCATTTGCAAATATGTCACTTGCAAAATCTTTGGAAGCATTGATTCCTACGATTTTACCCAATTCCATCATCATGCTTATGCAGATACCATGTACAAATGGTATACATCCTCCTGGTAAAACACCTATTTTCCCAGCTTTCTTTTCATATTTTTCTATGCAATTTCTTCCTTTTTCTTTGATATTCTCAATCTTTTTTTCCCTTTCAGTGCGAAGATATTCCAACTTTAATTCAAGAACCTCCACTTTCGAACTATTATAATTACGAATTGCTGAATCTAATGCCTCCTCTACACCATATGCAGCAAATTTTCCAACTCTCGTACAATAATCTTCAGCCAAAATTCTCTTAACATCTATTTGTGGATATTCTGTCCTTAATTGTTCTTCTATTATACTTTCATCATTAGATACACATTTTGTTAAAAGGATGGAAAATGGGATTTCATGTTTAATTGACATTTTATTAACGACTGCAAGTTCATATTTTTCAAATCTATGACTTCTGTGATTTATACAAAGCCATACAATAGTAATATCTTTATCATCTGCTTTACGCTGTGCATTCGTCAAAAAGTATTCTACATCCTTTAATGTCTTTTCTGTAATTTTTTGATTAAGTTCAAGCCCTACCGTATCATATACATTTATTTTCCATTCTTTTTTTGTAGAAAAAAAAGTGTCTATATTTTTTTCACATGTGTATATTTTATTTTCTTTGGTAACCGCCCCTCCCTGTCCTGTCGGCGCCACCTTTTGACCTACTATAGCATTAACAAGAGTACTTTTTCCTGCGCCCGTTTTGCCAACAATTATAATATTTGCACAATTCACTCATGCTCCCTCCTCCGATATTTTCTTTATCACGTTATCCATTCCAAATTTCTGAATCACTCCAACCCTTGTATTCATTTCTTTGGCCAGTGTCAATACGACATCTCTATCTCCTAATTCATCTATTATTTCATGTGCAAAGTCACTGCCTCTTTTTTCATCAACACATCCTGTGATAACTGGTATAACATTAATGTCTGCATATTCACTCTCAACTTTTTTAATAAATGATATTTCTGTTTCTTCAATTTTTCCTGATTTAGCAAAAAGGCAATAAAATACCGTTGTTGCCCCCTCTCTAATACGATTTTCCAAAAAACTATATGCCTTATCAACATTTTCCAGTCCTAAATCAATACCTTTAATTTCATATATACTAATTCCATCTTGTACATCCAAATATTCTATATATCCTCCCTTATCAGCGGCACAAATTTTTCTCTCAAGAAAATCAAATATACCTTCCACTAAATAAGTTTTCCCGGAATTTCTTTTTCCCACTACGACTACCTTAGAATTACAACGTTCCAGAGTCATACCTTCATATTCTTTGATAACAGACCTTACTTCATTAAATACTTCATCTGTACCTGAAAAAATAATTTTCACACCATTTTCATCTACGTTATAGTTATCATTAATTATTTGTAATAATTCTCCTATACGACCATCAGCAATAGCCGTTGAATATTTTTCCCTTGATAAATCAGAGCCTTCGTATACATCCCCCCATTGTCCATTATCGCCTAAGAACTGAAAGGATGTACATCTTTCAATTGGGTCATAATTAATTTTAATCTTGTTTGAATCCATATTATGTTCCTCTCTGTTATAATCCTCAAATTGTTACCTTTTGCTTCATACCTACAATTCATTCTCTGATAAATTCACATTAAATACTTAAACTCCCTGCAGGTCTTACTCCTTCATCACTCTCTCCGCATACTCCATCAGCACCTCCGGCGACACCTCGCCGTGTCCGTTCCGGATCTTACGTTCCAACCGTTTCAGTGCCGCCTTCTCCTTCCATGTCATTGTGCTCTCCGTTTCTTTCGATCCCTTTCGGCTCCCACCCCAATCGGTACTTTTCATTTCACACCTCGCCTCCCTGTGTGCTGACCGTTCATTTATTTCATGAACTTTCTTCTCCCATGCATATTTCCTCACAACGGTTTGACTCGGCGAGCATCTTTCGCACGTACCGCTCGCTATAACCAAACTTTTTCGCAATGTCGGAGATCTTTTGCTTGCCCTGAAGGCGTTTGATCTCCTGAACGACATATTCCTTGGAGTAAAGCTTCATCGGAAATACAAACTGCTGCCCTTTGAAGCGTTCGTAGAATTCCCCGATTCGCTCTTCGCCGATGATTTCTGCAATCTCCTCATATACACCGGCATACACAGGTGTTCTCTCCTGTTTTCTTTCCATTATTTTCCACCGCCTTTAACTAATATTTTAGCAAATCGCCATGTCGTTGTAAGGTGTCATTCTCCGCTGTCTTTTCCCTTGCATTTTTCCTATCCCTATCTACGTGATCATTCTACCACCCATCTGTCCGATATTTTTTTATTTTTTGTCGCGATGTCATAATCTGTCATCGTATTGCAAAACTCCGAAAGGTAATGCATAATGATGCAAGGGGCAAAAGCAGACAGCAATGGAGCAATCCGTGGCATCATTAAAATACAAAGTAGACAGCAATGTATGTTTACATACAATTTGCCGGCTACCGGCTTTCCCTGCCAAACACTGACACGAACCAAGGAGAACACGCAAATGAAAAAGATTTTTTTAAAATACATATCTATCTGTTTGAGCATCTGCCTGCTGACCACAGCTCTGCTCCCATGGCTGCCTTCGGCAGTGCACGCGAACGGTCCGTCCTATTCGATGCGGCAGTTTTATAAGCTGCCGGAGGCGGAGAAGTCCGGCTCTGACCGGATCCTTCTGTACAATCGTGAGGATCTGGTCTGCCTGGATCGCTATCTGGAGGAGGGACGCAATTTTACCAACGAGACCTTTGATCTTGCCAATAATATTTACCTGTCTGATTATCGCTTTGAATATAAGAAGAATTCCAATACGACCTGGATCTATGATCGAAATACCCGCAAATGTCTTGCGCATTATGATGAAACGACGCAGCAGTTTTACGAGGGAACCGGTGACACCGTCTGTGAGGCTCCGATGAAGGGGGACGGCTGGAATCCGATTGGCTCCGTCAGGCATCCTTTTACACAGACTTTGAATGGCAATGGACATATTATTTACGGACTCTGGAATATCTGCGATGCAACGCAGGGCATTTCTACCACCGGATCGCCTGCAGCGGATGGCGCCGGTCTTTTTGCGGCGGTGACGGGCACAATTTCTAATCTTCGCATGGAGGGTACATTTCTCTCCGTCAGCAATTCCCGGCTGGAGGATGGTGTTGAGGGAGACGGTTATGATTCGATCGGTGCCCTTGCTGCCCGCATTTCCAAAATCTCTTCCGATTCATCCGGAAATATTACGACTACCATCCGTTCCTGTTATGTCCAAAGCACTCACTTTTCCTGCAGTAACGTGCCTAATTCCGGCGTTCTGATCGGGCAGAGTCTTTCTCCGACAGCATTTGATTCGATTGCTGTCGCCGATACCGGAGCATACATCAACTGCTCATCCTCTTCGGCAGATTCGTTTACCGCCGGGCTTCGTTTCGGTATGGTGCTTGGTTATTCCAATACCCTCTATAAATCGACGTTTACGAACTGCGCTTCTTCCGGGTTGGCAACGGATGCGAGTGGGATGGCGGTGATCGGCGGCATTTGCGGAACGTGCCAGCAGGACCGTTTTGAGCATTGCGTCAATCAGACAACGGTTCGCACCGCAGGAGTCGCCGGCGGTATTGCCGGGTATATTGAGCATGTTGTGGGAGCGCATGAATGTTATTTTCGTTACTGTGATAATCTCGGCGACATTTCCGGCGTGTGTGCCGGCGGGATCAGCGGTTTTGGGGGCAGCTATCTTCCGGCACGTTATGAGTGCGGCGGTCGCACCGGCACAAATATCAGCTACTGCCGCAACCGTGGTGCCATTACTTCCGCATATATTGGCGGCGGTCTTACCGGGGTATGCGATGCATTTGTGATCACGAACAGTGAGAATTACGGAACGGTGTCCTCGACCACTCTGGCAAAGATCAGTTCCTATCCGGCTTCCCATTATGAAACGCTGATGCTCGCAGCAGAAAGAAGCGTCGGCGGACTTATCGGTGCCTGCATTCCGATCGGTCGCAAAACAGCTTCCTATTATGACCCGATCTGTACGATATTTAACTGCGCCAACCATACCTCTGCCACGCTAACGCCGGATAATGCCGATGCCGGTGGGCTGATCGGTCTTATCACAACAAAATACAGTGCTGTTCAGGATCTATGGCTGACCCTGAATGTGCAGAATTGCTATCAGGCATCCTCCATCAACGCACTCTCATCGACAAGCAGCTCCGGCTTTACTCCGGCCTCCGGAAGTCTGATCGGCGATTGCACCGTGACAACTGCCACGCTGGAATACTGTTATGCCGTGCAGTCTGACCCGGAAAGTGCCGATGTAAATAGAACCTGTTTCGGAACGCAGAGCGGCAAGCTGACCCTTAATGCCGTAGAAAATATTTCCGGAAAACAGTTGCTTGGCACAGAAACAGAGAAGAATATCGGCTCTGATCTGCTCACGCAAACAACAGCATTGCTTTACTGTCTGAACGGCTATATCAATTCCGGCTTTCGTTATGATCAGACGCAATGGATCAGTAAGCAGTCTGAGTCAGAGGAACCGATATTAGTCATTGACGATTATACGCTGCCGACCGAGCCGCCAATAGTTTCCTTCGCCCCGGAAAAGACGACCT
>OJMM01000916.1_pt1 | contig 18581 bp, 26 predicted proteins | sample 1597231 | NCBI WGS metagenome assembly OJMM01 (sample SAMEA2452128, study PRJEB22498) | human gut metagenome | reverse complement strand
TTATTTCTGGACTTACTGTTTGATGATATTCTACCATCATTGCGGTTAGACCTGTTACCCTTGGTATTCTTTTCATTGTAAAAACCCTTTCTTATGTCAAATTTATCAAAATGTTGAATAAACTTGATGTCATACATCCAATATACTTTATGATGTTCATTATATATGATAAGTTGATCATTCCCTCTTATGATAAGGTTAATATGTTCATCTTGAGTAGATGATGTGAGTATGGCATCCCTGTTATCCTGGAATAGTGGATAATCTGGGCCTAAAACATGGAAATCCATTATTTCATATTGGTTACCATGAAGGTCTGTAAATATATCGTTTATTTGCATAATTTTATGGGATTAGTGTTATGAGATATCTATGTTCGTTTCCTATCGAAGTTTCTCTGATTAGAAGGTTTTCATATTCTGATTTAAATCTTTGGAATTCTTCCTTAAGATTTTCGAAATAGTTGGGTTCAATGATTTCTCTGTAGTCCAATATTTTAATTATTAAACTGTTACCAGTAATCTGAACATCCATGTTTACTTCTTTATTTTCACCTATTTTAGTGAGAAGAAGCATCTTGGTAACAATGTATAGCCAAGCCCCATTAATGTGTTGCCCTGAAAGTTTCATATCTGTGATATTTAAGGATTAAAAAAAAGCAGAGCCTTCAAGGTTAGTCTCGAGCTCTGCTGTAATTTTACTTTTTATGTTTAAATTTCTCCATTTCTGGGAAATATTTATTCCGAATAGGGATTACCTTGATAGCAAAAAAGGCATTCCATAATTCGAAGGTAAAAGCAATTCCTTTTTTCTTATTTGAGATTGCCCAGAATTTATCATTAACTTGTTTGACCAAAATCTGAAAGATTCTGTAGGGCAAATTATCCTCTGTATAATTTTTCTCCCTCTCTTGAATTCTTTCTAAGAGCTCTTTTTCTAAGTCCTTAAAGAATTCATCCTTTTCTAACTTGGATAAACTTTTGTTGTTTTTATCCAATCCATACTTTTTGATGTAATCAATTGTCTTCATATCCTAACCATTCTTTAGCTTGTTCTACAGTTTTGAATTCTTCGGTATTACAATGCCCAGTTCTGTTATCAAAGGCAATCACTTTATTGGTTTTACCATTAATGTAATACCCATAATAACATTTATACTGGGCTTTGTCCCAAAGGAATTCATTATCCAGTAATACCTCTAAAATGTTATAAGCATTATTCCCTGTTACAAAAAATGTTTCTGTGTTCATTTTCTTTTACGTTTTTTAATGTTAGTATCTTTGTGATATTTTCTACATCTCCATAATTCGTTTCGGATTAAAAGCTGAACAAATATGTGTATAGGTGTATAGAAATATTCGTGAATGTTTTTCTCTGTAATGTAATGTCCATATACTATGAAGAATTTTTTTCTGGACCTTAATTTGAGAGATCTTGATAAGAGATAATTGAGAATAACTCGTTTGTGTAATTCATAAAGGTCTTTGTTTACCTTTTGAATCTCTTTTTCTGGTAATCCGATTATAAGTGCCATAATATAAACCTTTTAAATTTCGTTGTACATATTAGGAGGATATAGTAAGTATCCTCCTAATTTTTGGTTTATATTATATGGCAGCACCTTCTTTGACATTGGCAGAATAATATGCCTTGAGTTCCTTGGAAATTTTCAGATATTCCTTAGAGGTTTTATCCGACATTTTGAAAAGTTGGTTCTCCATTTTATGTATTTTGTTCCTTACCTTTTGACGGAATTGTTTTCTGGCAAGGGTATCAATGCAATCTTCGGGATAGATGTATTTGATCTCCCTTTTCGATACCACCTGTTCCATGAGAGCAGTATTGGTAACCGGAGTAACTTCCTTAGCTACCTTGGATTTCTTCTTTTCCAATTTGGTTGAAGGCAATTCTATCTTGGTTGCCTTTACCTTTTTAGGAGTTTTCACTTTAGCTTCTTCTACCTTGAGATTTGAAGCCTTTACTTTTTTGGATTCAACCTTTGTTGCTTTTACTTTCTGAGATGTTGATTTCGTTGTCATAGCTGTAAATGTTTTAATAATTAATAATTGATTTTTTATTTATTGCAAATATACATATATTATTTATTCAATCCAAATAATATTCTATTAATTCTTGGATATCTTCTGGGTAGTAATCATGGGTACTTTTCTGGGATTGAATGTAGTATTCTAAATCTTTTGCTTGTTCCTTAGTAAAGTTCCCATTCTCATATAATTCGAAACTATGATGAGCTTTTTTGATTACTGTTTTAGTTGGCTGGGATTTGGTTTTTGGTGAAGTATCATATCTGTATCGATGATTTTTATAATCATATCCCAAGCACCATTTCCCAGATTCTGGCTTTTCCCATTTGGGTTGCTTTTTAACCTTTGAGGGAGTAGTTCCCAGGAATAAAATCCCAAGAACTACTGATAACGATATAAAGAATGTTTTCTTACTCATCTTAATCCAGGTATATGAACTTTATATGTTGATTTCGCAGAAGGAATAATCTCTCTGTTTAAAAATTGCCCTTTAGAGGAAGCTTCTCTGAATTCTTGATAAACCTTTGGATGAATACCTTCATAGATATAAAGAAGGCCAGGATTCTTTTTAAAGTTTACTGCTACATAAGGTATTTCCTTTTGATTTACTTTATCATGGATATAACCTTTACAGATTTTGTATAAATTAGAAGAATCTACTCCTTCCATATTATCTGGTTGAAACTGGATTGTCTTTGCTCCTTCTAATTCGATTGTTGTTGATGCTAATGCTTTTCCCATTGTTTTGTTTTTTATTTGATTTGACCATTAATTTGATTTCGGGTGTTCTTTCCCTTTCTATGTAGAAGAAGATATCCCATAATTGAATTACTGCTTGTCTATTTGGATACTCTTCTTCTATTCGAAATAGGATATGCCGCATTATAGATAGGAATTGATTTGAAGTGATACCTATTAATAATGGTTCCCTTTTCATATCCTGGAAATGAGAGATTACAACCTTTGCTTCCCTTTGTACAGTTTGAATCGTAGCTTGATATTGCATTAATAATTCTTGATCCTCTTCATCAATTTGGTAAATCCCTTGTTGAATATTTAAGAGAGCCTTGATTTGTACATCTGCAATATGAGAGATTAACTCTGCTACCTCTGTACTAATGTTTAATTTCATCCTACGTAATTTTGTGAAATTGGGTTTACAGATTGATGTACCTTTTCAAAGCCTTCTTTTTTAGAGATTTCCTCTTGAGCTCTTTGAATATCCTTAGATAATTGAGCAGCAAAAGAATCATAATGTCCTTTTGGTAATGTCTTTTCTTTGTTCTGTTCCATTTTTATATGTTTAAAATTAATAATAAATTATACCAATGCAAATATATAAAATTTATTCTTATTATAAATACCTTTTTTATACTTTATATGGTACGAAAAAGGGTAGCTTCTGCTACCCTTTGAATGTGATATTGAGATGTTTTAGTTTTTCTTTATGCGATTCGGGTAAAAGGATATCTGGAGCCCATCTGATAAAGAATTTTGAAGGTTTCTTTTCTGGGTCTAGCATTAATTGCCTCATTTCTGTAGACCATTTTAATCTTTCTATTTCTTCCATATATGGAGGCATCTTCGCCATTTCGAATGAAGCAAATGTAATCTTAGTTTTATCTGGGATATAAGCCTTCATTCGGGATTTGAAATCTTTGTAGAGATAGCCTACAAATCGGGGATTTCTTTCATTGAGATAGAATCCAAAGATAATCTGAGGATCATATTTATCAGATTTAGGATCTTTGGCCATCTTAATCCTTCTTACCAGCCATTGATAAGAATTTACATATTGGCCATTTCTGTTGGCTTCTCCAATATCCTTGGCTCTAAATTTAAAGTCAGGGAAATAATGTAAGAAATCCTCGGTTAATAGGAATACAAAGCCTAATGATCGAAGGTATTTAATTATCTCATCCTGGCTTTCAGTTTTAGTCATCTCTTCAACCTTGAGATAAATATCCTCTCTTGGAGATTCCAATTCTTTCGAAGAAGTAGAAGTGGGCCTTCCTCGGGTTCCAATAACCTTTATAGGTAGATTACCCGCTAGTTGATCTAAATAAGTTTTAAGTGAATCAATATCATTTTTAGAAGTTAATACTACTTCCAGCTTAATTGGATCAGTATGCTTTACTTTAGCTCCTTGCATGAATTCAGTAGCTTGATCTACTAATCTATCCGATATACATCGAAGTTCTGAATCCAATAGGGTAATCCTCATTTTGGGTTTTATGGCGATTTTGTTTTCTTCCATGATCGTAAGTTTTTTAAAATGAAAAAAGAGGAAGACCCAAATTGAGATATGGATACTTCCCCTTTTGGGTTTATATAAAAATGGCAACCAACTTAATCGTTAGCTTTTTTCTTTTTATCCTTACCCTTTACCTTTTTATCTTTCTTTTCCTTGGTAGCTTTTTTAGTTTCTACCTTCTTGGTTTCTTTTTTGGTAGTTTCCTTCTTCGGTTTAGAAGTACCTCCCTTAGCTTCTTTACGCATTTTGATGCGATACTTTTTCTTTTCCTCTGAAGTCATTTCTCTACCATCCACTAAAGGATAATCGTATTTAGCAACCTTTCTACCATCCTTAGCAACCTTTACTGCCTTTTCAGCTTTAGGCTTTCTGTTTTTATCTTCGGATTTTTTGTGATGGATTTCCTGAGGAATGGAATCCTTTACCTTTTTACGATTTACTTCCAAGACCTGAATCCATTTGGAGATAATGTCACCATGTTTTTTGTCCTTGGTATAATCCTTAGTAGGATCCAATTTGTTTTTCTTGTAGTAAGCTTCCATTTCCTTTTTTACTTCCTTTACCTTTGCCAAAGCTTCCTGGTTTTCTGGAACTGGGATCTTCGATTTCTTTGTTTTGCTTGCTTTTTCCTTCATGTTCTTATGAATTTAATGTGTTAATGATATGTTTTTAATTAGTAGATATTTCCCTGATCTGGGTATGATATTTTTCGATTCTTAGGATTTCATAGTTTGATGCAGCAGTAAAGAATTTTCTAACTTCGAAAAGTTTCTTAATCTCATCTTCATCCAATCCTATGAATTCTTCTTCGAAAGTTTTAATTCCTTCAGAATTTTTGATAACATAGGTAACTTTCGAAATGTTTCCTTTCCCAACATTTGAAATATCTTGTACCATATCTCTGATTCTTCTGAGAAGGATATTAACTTCTTTTTGAATAAGGGCTTTCCCTTTTGGGGAAGCATTATAGTAAGCTTCTCTTCTGAGTCTTACTAATTCGATATTATCGATGATCCTTTGTAGTTTAGTTACCATAATTTTTTTTTATTTTTTCTTTATGCAAATATAAATATTATTTTTAATACTACAATATAATTTCTTATTTTTAAAAGGTGGGTCTGGGTATGGGATGTGATGAAGGCTCTTTGGGCATAAACCTATCTAAAAGGCTCATACTTTCTTCTATGATAGATTTATAAATCTCTTTTTCTATTTCATCTTCATATTCATGGTTTTCTAGTTTACTTTGATAAATCAATATTTGATTGCTTAGTGCCATGAATATGATTGCTTTTTCTTTATCTTCCATGATAAGATGTTTATACGAAAAAAGGGAACCCAGTTAAGGATCCCCTTTTCCCAAAAATTCGAATATAGGTTATTTTTACTTAATCGTTTTTCTTAGATTTCTTTGCCTTGGGAGCTTCTGCTTCATCTCCCTCTTCTTCTTTTTCTTTCTTGGATTTTATTCCAGTGATGATACCATGTCCTTTCTTTGATTTTACGGTAATATCTCCCGGAACCCAAGTTGAAGAAGCAGAGATAACTTTACCATCTTTGTCCTTTACGATTGTGGTAGTAAGAACTCCGATGTGTTTACGAGCAGCAGCAACTACTGGATAACCCCAAGTTTCTACTGTACCATTCTCTGTTCCAATTACATCAATCTGTTTGCTGTTGCATCTTTGACCAGCAGGACGATTTTTGATAGCTTCCATACGAGCTTTTTTCTTTGCTGCCTTTTCTTCTGCAGACATAGCCTTCTTAGTTTCTTTAGCTTTTGCCATGATAATTTAATTTTTGATGTTAATATGTGTGTTAATTTAAATGTATTCGTTTTTTACAAGGTCTGGGATTACTTTTTGTTAGACGAGATAATTAGAGATGATGAATAATGTGTTCATTTTTTTATCCCAGACCTTGTGTTATCCTATAGTTGGGTTATTTCTTTCCCTTTTTACCTTTTGCCTTAGTTTCTTTCTTGGCTTTCGGTAAAGTGATACCCAACTCTTTTGCAATTGCCTTTCTGAACTTTTCGATGTCTTCTTCCTCGTAATCATCCGGGTCTACATCCAGGGAGTGATCATCGCAAACATCTTCCAGTTCTTCGAAGTCCATACCAGCTAATTCTTCGGGAGAAGGGGCAGCGGCTTCCTCTTCATCTTCATCCTCTTCATCTTCATCCTCTTCATCTTCCTCTTCATCTTCATCCTCTTCCTCTTCATCTTCATCCTCTTCATCTTTATCTTCATCCTCTTCATCTTCTTCATCCTCTTCATCTTCATCTTCATCTTCATCTTCATCTTCGTCTGCAGGAGAAACTGCAGCTACCAATTTCTCAAGTTCATCAGAAGTCAATTTGAATCGGATTTCTGAAGTGCCATCTGAATAGGTTACCAATACCAATGTTTTGCTGATTGCTACTTCGTTAACTACTTCTACTTTAGCTTCTTTTTTTCTAGCCATGATTGTAATGTTTTAAATTGTTGATAAATGATAGTTATTTGTTCTCAAGTTGTTTCATTAAATAATATGGAAGTTTCTTTTTCTTAGCCTCTCTAAATAATCTTTGATTCAGAGGAGTGAAAGTTGAAACATAGGATTTTAGTTCCTCAAGAGAATTGAAGGTTTTTTTTTCTCTCTCATCTTCTAAGATCTTTTCATTAGCCCAGTTGCATCGATAGGTTACTTCATCTACCTTGATAATCTGGGTTAATGGGTTTTCTTGTAGCTTTATTTTTATTTTTGTTTCCATATTCTTTTATTTTTATTTTGACAATGCAAATATATATACATTAAATTTATTATGCAATATCCCAATCAATTTTTAATTGGTTCGATTGTTTCGATGAGAGATTGGGAAAATGTTCCATTTCAGGGTAGATAACTCTGGTATACCCGGATAATCCGATTTTAATAAAGTTATCCCAGAGATGAGGAAGTTCCCTTTTCCCGTTTGTCATCCTATAGTTACTTCCCATTTCGAAAGGATGGATGTAAAATTTACCCTTAACTGGGAAAGCAGTCATCACATAGCTCCTTTTTGGTTTTACATGAAATTTATCGAGTAAAACGAATCCTCTGAATAAAAGTTCTTTATGGGCCCTGTCTTCGGATAAATGTTTTCTTTCGACATCTTGAGTAGTTAACCATTCATTGTATTTATCATAGATCAATGAAACGATGTTTATTGCAAATGGTACACTCTCAGTTTGATATTCAGTTTTTAATCGATGTAAAACTTTCAAAGCAAGATTCAATTGATCTGGTAATAAATTATATTCCTTGAATTGTCTTTGTTGCTTATCAGTTAATCGATTCCACCTTAAATATGAAGCATCATGATACTTCAATAATCCTTCAAAAAATAAAGGATCTTTGAATGATGATATTTTAGGATTGCTTCTCATAATGTTTGCATGTAATATGTTTTTAAGAATTGATTAATCATAGAACGTTTTCCAATCTTTATGGTTTTATCCATGTGTCTTCTAAAGATTTTTCTCTTTCTCTTGTTATAATTCCATTCTAAAGGAATATGATATTTTTTGACTTGATAGTATTTCCCTTCTACCCTTACAGAATTTTTTCCAAGTTTCCAGCCTCTACCAAGGATCATCCTTCCAGTGGCAATTTTGAGATACTTATGCCAATCCTTTCCAAATTGCCCCTTTAAAGTGAGCTTTGCTTGATAACGAGTATAGAATTTAACTGGTACTACGTTTACTCTTAAATCTTCTGTAAAATAATAAGGATAGAACTTATTTGCATAAATCCTATCCTCATTTACTTTAAAGGGCTTTGGCTTTTTTCTTTCTTTTTCCATTTCGTTTCTTTTTATTAAGTGACTCTCTGTAAGCTTCTGTTCTTTCATTAGCTTGCTTCCTTAATAATGCCCTTTCCTTCTTTCTTTCTCGAGCTCTTAATCTGGAAGCTTTTATCTGTTCTGGAGTCTTTTCCTTTTTTACTCTGGGTTTTCTTTCTTCTTTAGGTTTAGGGATATGTTTAATACCTAAAGCCTGTCGATACCAAATAATGATAGATTTTTCAGAAGCTTCCGGAAATTTCTTTAATACTCTTCGTTTAATCCTATCCAATGAATATCCTTTCTTTGCAAGTTCAAAGGTATAGGATTTTTTTGTTCCCTTGAGAAGGTTATTAGAATCTCTTTCTCTTGGGGGTTTCTTTTCTTTTACCTTTTTCTCTTTAGCGGGTTTTTCCTTAGATCCTTCTCTCATTTCATCGGATACATATGATAATCTGAGAGAGGGTTTTACTAAGTAATCAGCACCTCTTTCTTTTAAGATTCCTTCTAACCAGAGATCAAATTGTAATACCAAATCTGGATTAGGTTTTTGAGCCCTTTCAGAATCGATGAATGATACCAGAGAATAGAAATCTGAAGAGACTACCTCTGGGAAGGGCATCCCTCTTTCGATTGCCATTTTTTTAATGTCTCGGTATTTTAATTCTGAGTGCCAATGCCGAGCTGGTTTTTGTTGTTTTTTATCCGTTGCCATATTTTTATTGAATTTTAATTTATGATGCAAATATACATATATTATATATTATATGCAATAATCCATATTTAAAATATTATACAAAATTAGGAAATGTACTGGTGAGTCGATTGGTTTAGAGATATCCAATTCAGGATAGGATTCCATTACTTCTTTGAACTTTTCGAAGTTTATGTTTTTTCGATGTTCTTTTGAGATATAAGGTAATATCTGTGGCTCGAAGAATTCTCCCTTTTCTAAGGCTTTATTAAATTGCTTTATGTATCGCTTTTCGAAGCCTTTATTATACCAAGCAAATAATCCCATCGAATAATAAGAAGTTCTCTTTACTCTGATGTTAAACCATTTACAGATATATGGATGATATACTCTATCGGCTAACCAAATGAATGGAATGTACCAAAGTTTATGCCAGAATGTTTTAACTTGAGCTCCACCAAGTTTATTGTATACTGCCCTAAACCCATAAGAGAAATACCAATTATTAGCTCCCCTTTTTACTTTAATGTTGGGTTTGAAATGTTTCATCCTGTTATAAATCCTATCCCAGGGTTTAACCCTCTTTTCATTCATTGAAGGTAAAAATGTATAATAATGTAAGATTTCAGAGAGGTAGGGATTATATACCTTATGCTTGTTTACAATGATATAATCTAAGATTGATTTTAATCTGTTCTGTAAACCAAAATCTGTAAAGAACATAGGCAACATTAGGTTCCATACCTGATCTTGAGAAACAAAAGGTGAATAACAAGGATCTTCTGAAGATGTTAGTTTCAATGAATTATAGGCCATTGAGTCAATATACTCAAGGTTAAATTTTTCGGCCATTAATGGATTAATATCATCCCTCACAAAAAAGCCATCATAGGTTTTGTTAGTAATAAAGGAACCCTTGAAATAATTCTTGGCAGCATATACTAACCTTGTAAAGGCAGTAGCATACATTGTACCTTTTCTATTAAGGAGGTGTTCTAATGTCAGGAGCTCAGCAAAATTAATTGTACCATCCCCAATTTCACCTAAACCGTTTACTAAGTCTACTCTGGATAAAGGAATGTAAGTTCCCGGTTTTGTAGCATCTCCCATCCATACAAAGTATTTGTAATACAAATCTCTGTATTCTACGTACTTTTCTTTTAATGTTTTCATATGTAAAATGAGTTTTCGTTAGCTCTTTGTAATCCTTTACGTTTTTTCTTTTCTCTCTTTTCGAAATTCAGTAACTTCTGTTTATCATTATTCTGATAAGCATAATCTAATTTCTCAGCATAAAAATCTAGATTGTTTACACTGTTGTAGTTTACTGCTTTTTCGATTGTTTGACGATAATTTGGCCAGAACGCTTGACCTTTCTTTGCAGTCTTATTCCCATATTGGAATTCTACTACCAAGTAGCCATATACATCAGCCATGTCTTTATCATCAAATACATAGATATAAAGTTTAGATAGCTTCTCTAAAGTACTGTCTCGTTTTTTTACAGGTACTATCTGATACCCATCATCAAACCTATCATAATCGAATACAACAAAGTAATAACATTGTTTCTTCCTTGAATACCAATATTGATCTATGAGATTTTGAACTTGCTCAGAATCCAAGCTACAGATGTATTTGATATAAAAGATATCTCTTCTGTTGTTCCTTCTTTTATATGCAGATGGCTGTTGAATTTTCCTTGGAAGGATTCTCCAATTATTCCATCTATCGAATTCCATGATAAGTTTATATGTATCAATATCCCAGGGATCTGTGGATTCCTTTAATAAGGACATCTGTTTTATTAGGAATTGAGTTTTAATTGGAGCCACATACATTGCAGCATCTCCAAAAGGGTCAGAAGCTTGTTTTCTTGTAACTCTTCGTTCTATACAAGCTTCTATATAATCTACAAATCTTTGATCAACACAACGAACAGGCTTAAAGATGTTATCATGAAGTTCGAAAAAATCATGAAACAATCTGAAAAGCCTTTCTGATCTTTCTTTTAATTCCAAATACTTGTAATGTACGATCCCCATTATCTCTCCAACTTCCCAGGAGGATTTACCATAGGAAATTGAAAGAGATAAGGATTGTTGTTCTTCTTTAGTAAGACAATTCCATGCTTTGTTATCTACTAATCCATCCATAATGAGTCCTCTTCTTGTGTTGTAGTTAATTTATAAGAATTGCTAATATTATCCTCGGCATGATCATAAGCTAATTTATCTGGATCATAATCCAAGTATGTACTGTAAAGAACATTCTCAAAAGGTAACCATATTTCGATTTCACCTCCATTTGGGAATAATTTTACCTTTACATTTTGTGTGTTAAGGTTTATCTCTAATACTGTTGCTTGAACACCATCAAAAGGATACCCTCTTAATACGATATAACTTCCCACTGTTAATTGGGCAATATCATATTTAGAATAAACCTTGTTTTCTTTGGAGAGTCTTTTTAATCTTCTGATTTCTTTTCTGGATACTGTTGCTACAATAGAGAAGTCATCCCAATCTTCGGCATTTTGAATCCTGGCCTTTATTTTCCTTTGGTGCATTGTCTCTGGAGACTTTACCCAAGAATGGATTCCCGGGATCGCCTTTTTTAATCGATGTAGGAATACCCTTGAGAATGCTTTTTCTTTTCTCATTCTGATAAAGCCATAAGAGAATAGCATGGGTACATCCTCATAGATATCTTTTCCTTTACTTCGTTTTTTTAATATTGAAAGTGTTGGAATGTATACTTTGATATCATCATATTTTGCTTTTTTAAGCTCAGCTTCGATTGAACCATAAAGTTTATTATCTATATGGCATATACACCATACATATTCTCTTTTTTTCATAATTTCCTTACTGCTTTATAGAATTCATTATAGGGAATAGCTGTTAAGTCATTTGAATTGAACACCAGTAGATTCCCTAATGAACAGCTCAAAGCAATCATGTCTAAGCTTTTCTCGGATAAATCTACGATTAGCTTTCCCACTTTTACATCACATACTAAAAAATAGGTTTGTTTTGCCATCCCATTTTCTCTCATAAATAATAATGGGATTTTATTACATCGGTTAGCATCATATGAGGCTTGTTCCCAAAACCTAAGTACATCGGATTTTGTACCTTTTAGAATATCATTGAATGTTATACCCTTATAGGATTTACATTCAACACTGAAAGGGAATTTGTGGCTATGTTTCGGATCAGTACAGGTTAAATCTCCAAAAGATTCGATAGATTTAGCCCAACCTCCGGACATGGGAGTTCGAGAAAATTTATAACCAGTCCATCTTTCCCATACCTTAGCAAGTTCCCTTTCAGCTTTGGATCCTTTATTTTTACTGTTCACTGACATTTGGTATTGAATTTTAAGTATTATGGGATTATAGTGGTAATACCATTGTCTTTTTTTACCTTAATCGTATTAGAACCCGAGATTGAAAAATTCTCCTGGTGGGTGATTATATAAATGCTTTTTCCATTACCTATGTATTTCACTAAGTCCATTACGATTTCGATATTTGCTTTATCCAAATTTTCGAAAAGTTCATCCAAGAAAAGTAAATTTATTCCCAATGATACGCTTGTGATAGAGTGTAATGCAAATGCCATAGCCACATTTACCAATTGTTGTTCACCTCCGGATAATTCTTCGTATTGAAGCAATTGGCCATCTTTATCGATTAAGGTTACAAAATCCCTTTTTGATGATTCTGTGTTTACTGTGAACTTTATATTAAATCCGATTATACTACTGTAATCATCCAAACAATCGTTCAAGGATTTTAATGAGGCATCGAAAATAAAAGTTTTCATCCCAGAATTACTTAATGGGTCATTGATTACCCAATTTAGGTTTTCTAATGCCTTTTTCTGAGTTTCACAATTTTTACGATGTTTTTCTAACTTAGCTTTTAATTCCTTTCTCTGTTTTCGATACTGTGGTGAGATTATGTTTATTCTCTCTAATCTTAAGTTTCCCTTTTCTTTTATCAGGTTAGTAATTTCACCCTTTAAAGTAGTAATATCATCTTTAATATCTTCTTGTTCTCTACAAAAAGATTCTACACCGTAGATTTTTGACTGAGTCTTAAATTTTTTATCCTTAATCTCTTCCGATGATTTGAAATGTGAGGATAAGGTTTTAAGGTCATTATATGCAACCTTGTATTTCCCTTTCTGTAATAAATCCATGATGGATTCAATAAATTCCAGGACTCCTTTTTTACTGGTGATTTTGGTTAGTTGTTGATTGGTATTAAGTTCTTCATTTTTAAGTTTGGTTAACTCTCTCTTAAGATGATCCAAATTTTTTAAGCTCTTAGTTAGCAGGTTTTCATCGAACTTTTTCTCCAATCTAACAAGTTTTTCATGTCTCAATGTAATTTTATTTTCGATCTGATTAACCTGTTCTCTGAAGATCTTTTTATAATTCCTTTCACTATCTCGGAATTTTTCATAACTTTTTCTTGCATCTTCATATCTTTCGGTTATTGATTTAACTCGATAGTATGCTTCATCATATTTCTGTTGTGTTTCTTTTTTCATTACCATAGCAATGTTCTTTGCTACAGTAATATAACCTATTTCGAAAGCTTCTTCGAACAAAGCCTTTTTATCAGGACCAGATGATTCAGCTATACGCTGGAGTCTTTGACCGAATGTGATTGTGTTTTTGAAAAGCCTAAAGCTACTACCCAAATCTTTTTCGATAAGTTCTTGAATCTTTGGTTTGGATTTTTCTTTTACTTGGGCTCCATCGATTAGATAGAGTAATCTGTTTCCTCCTTTAGCCTCTTCTACTTTACCTTTATATTCTTGACATCGTATTATCTGATGTATTGAGCCATCTTTCTCAAAAAAGATTTTTACCATTGTACCCTTATAATCATTGGGTCTCCAGGATTCTAAGGTATTTACATCTTTTATGTTTTTTAATGTTTTACCATATAAACACCAACTGATAGCATTCAGAAAACTGGAATTATGAGTAACAATAAAGTCCCGGGTAATATATAAGCCATCTGGAGAGCCTACCTTTATACACCTAACTGGTAAATCCCCAACATAAGAGATATCGATTATCTTCTTTACTTTTCTATTTCTCCGTTTAGAGGTTAACATGTGACTGTTAAGTATGGCTTTTTTATACCCTCTCATATAAGGATTAAATGTTATATTACAATATACTGTGTAGGTTACAGCTTTGCCCTCTGGAGTTCTATCCCGCTCCTTTATAGAAGCAACTTCACCTAAGCTTCTTAATATATAAGCAACTTGTTTAGCTAAATATGGAGATGTAGAGGAATAATTGATACAAGTTTTAGCTTTCTTCTTACTAGATGGAGTACTCCAATCAGTATCCAATAATCCAGCTAAAAGTAATTTTCTATCTTCAATCGAAGCATTTAGGTATATATCCGGAATAAATTTATTATTAGGCCTACATCCTAATAATCCAAGCTCTTTTAATTGTTCACCTAAACCATGTATCCTGAAATGTTTTATGGTACCTCTTATCTCTGTACCCTCTCTTACCATATTGGGATTTGGTAAAAACTGCCTTAGCCTACCTACTACCTCTTCCCAATCTTTTGAATTGGTAGATACACGTACAGTAGGCCTACTCCCAGTTATACTCCCATCCCCCAGAATAAACCCTAAAACATAAGGGTGTATTGGTAAGTCTGAGGTTCTTCCAAAATCTATGGGCTTAGTTATTGGAATATCATACCTATATATGAAAGTTCCCGGGTTGGATGGATTCTCTCTCTTGTAAGACTTCAATAAAGTTTCAGTATCAAAAGTTCGTAAATGATGTCTAGCTTTTTTAGTATAAACAGACCATAAATGATCCCCTGCACACCTTGTATGAGTACCATCAGAAAATGAGACTCGATATGTGGGTAGAGACCCCCTATCTGTAATCATTAATATCTTTATGGGCTTTCCATCAACAGGATTTATCACTCTGTCCCTCAAAGTTAATTCTCCCATTTTTTTCCATCCCTTTTCGGTTAAAACTGGCTCTGTTAAAGGTTGTGCTTTCCCACTACCATTATTTCCTTTAACCAGATGGATTCCTTCTGTACCCAATGTTATACTAAGATCCTGAATAGAACAGAATCCTTTTATCTCCATGTTCATGAATTTAATCATACTTCTTCCTCCTCTGCCTTTTTAAGTATTTCAATAAGAAGTCTCTTCTTTTCAGGATCTTTGATACCTTGTATTCGAAGATATCGTCTACCTGCTTTAACTTTCGAATAGTTTTTCTGTATAACCTTGCTTTCTGAGCTGAGCTCATCATTAGAGGCCTTAGGTTTGAGAACTCTATAATAATTTCCGTCCTCTTTAATTTCCTCCACACTGCCCACTGTCTTAAACTTAGGCAATCCTTTAATATGAACAAACTCAATGGACATATCAGAATATATCTTAAGATAACCCATTTTGTTTCCTTCATCTGTGAACCTTTGTTGTAAAGGTGCTCCAACCATGTATACATGTTTCTCTAATTTCTGAAATTTATGTATGTGTCCACATAATACCAAATCGAACTTTCTGAGTAATGTTCTATCGAAGTTTTCTACAGAACCAACTTCTCTACCATCTGTATCTCGGGCTCCAGCATAATCAGTATGTAGTAATAGGATATTCTTTTTACCCTTAATTACTTTTGTTTCTTTTAATGCTTGCTTTAAACCAATATTATGATCCAGATATGGTATGCCATGCAATGCAAATGTTGGCCACTGGATAGTTTTCCAATCCATACAATGAAACCAATGATATTGAAGATCAAGGGCTGTTAAGAAAGAATCTGACCTTTGATCATATGTGTTCAAATTTGGTATTTCATGATTACCAGAGATCCCAAATACTTGAAGCTTTGGCTCATTGGAATATTTATCGAAATATTTAGACATCTTAATATATAACTCCATATTGATTGTTTCTGGAGTATGTACCAAATCCCCACAAAAGAAAACTGGGATCTTTTGTTTTATTGCTTCTCTGAAAATTTTGTCTAAAATCAAAAAATGGGAATCTGTTCGACTCCCATTTTGATTGAACTTTGTCCAATTATTTAGATGAATATCGGAGAAAGCTAATGCTATAACTTCCTTTTTCATTTTAAAAACTTTCTGATTGCTTTCATTCGTTTACTGTGACCCATCTCATTTAATTCTAAGAGTTTAATTCCATCGATTGGATCATATCCCCTCTCTACTTCCCAGTCGGTATCATGTACAAATAAAGTACCAACTTTGTTTTTACTGAATATGTTTCTGATAAGCTGGCCAAAAGATTGCTCTACTCCAATGACATTGAATACCAAAGTTTGACAAGCACTTACCATGTATTGAAAGTATCTATTAGTAATGCGTTTGCCATCGTTTTCTATCTCCCATCTTTCAAATTGATCCCTTTTGTAAGGAATGAAAATAATATGGGTTATCTCTTTTTCCTTTAACATAAGATCATAATTGATAGCATTTATCTTTTCGATAAAATCATGTGTTTCACAGGTTGGGAGTCCCATGGAATTTTCTTGGATCTCATAACCAGCTGTATCATACAGACTACGATCTGTAACAAAGCTACCTTCTAATTCCATATACTGATGATACCTTAGGTTTAGGATTTGGAAATTCCTTTTGTGTTTTTCATTGGTATCATACTTGGTATTTAAATCATAATGATTTTTTGGGAGATTGGGCATTAAATCATATAAACTCCCAGAAACATATTTAATTCCAAACTCCTCTGAAATAGCTCTGGCTACAGTACTCTTCCCAGTACCCGCCGGTCCACAGATTACTATCCTCTTATTCTTCATATTTGTAAGTTTTTAATTGTTTGAATGGTTTCATAAATTCTGATGACATGAAAGATTTGAGTTGATATTTCTCAAATATCTCATTTAAGGTAATCTTATCCATTGCATGTTTTTTATCATGATATGGGATTACTTCTGGATTAACCTTTGTTAGATAATAGAACAGGTCTATCAACAGTTGGTTTCGTTTGAATATTGGTTCTAATTCTGATTTGGGGAATTTCTTATCTCCATGATCAGATTTTAAGAACTCTCTTATACTTCCATACTCTTCTAAGAATTTTAAAGCAGTTTTAGGACCTACCCCTTTTATTCCTGAAATGTTATCAGATGTGTCTCCACATAGGATTTTCATATCCACTGCTTGTTCTGGTGTATACCCATATACATCTTTACAATTTTTAGGTGTTACTAGCATATCTTTAGAAGGATTTATCAATTTGATATTTGGAAATGCTAGAAGTTGAACAAAATCTTCATCTGATGATAATAGGTATACTTGAGATAAGCAATTCTTTTGATAAAGCAATGCAATGTAATCATCACTTTCCATTTCATTGATCCTTTTGTTATCCCATACATAAACAATTCCTAAGTTCCTTAAGATACGTTTAATAATGGGAAACTGTACCTTGAAAATTTGATCCCAATCTTCTGAGATCCTTTTTCTATGAGCTTTATACTCTGGGTACATATCGGTTCTTAATTTAGATCGATGGCAATCGAAACATACTACTACTGAAGTAATTTTAAACCTTACAATGTTTGAGTATAGGATTTTAAAGAACCCATATACTGCACCTGTTGGAATCTTACCATTTGAGAACCCTTTATTCTTGAATTTGAAATGAGCTCTCATCAAGCAATTGTTTCCATCTACCAATAATATCCTTTCTTCTTTCATTGTAATTCTTGATATAAAAATATAACTCTAGGATTATTTAATGAGCCTGCAGATACTACTTGAAAGCAAGGTACCATCATCCCTTTTGGGACAATGGCTACCACTACTTTAATCTTCGAATTCTTCTTCCTCTTCTTCATCTTCTGAGTCATCGGATTGGGATTCATAATCCAAATTTCCATCCACTGGGAAGAGGTTTATACCCTTTTCTACAAGCTCATCAATTTTACTCTGGGTAACACTGATAGTGTTTATTCCACAAGCTTTAATCAATTTTCTTCTAAGCTTATCATCCTCTTCTACTACAGATTGAAATTTCTCTTCACCTCTTGCAACTGTTTTTCCCTTATACTTGTAGATGCCTCCAGAGGTTTTCTCCAATACATCTTCTTCAACCAGGATATCTGCAAATCCATGGTATCTATCAAAACCCACATATTCAACGTATTTGGGATTAAAATATATGGGAGCTTTAGAGATTGTATTTCTTAAAGGTGATACCTTGTTCTTGATTGGGCGTATACTTACTAACTTCCCTACCTTTCTTTCTTTACCCTTTACTTTTTTAGTAACCTGTTTTCCAGCATAAAATGCAGAACGAATAGAAGCATAGAATCCAAGAGCTTTCCCACCAGTTGAAGTAGTGTTATCTTGACCAAATCCCACATTTAAAGCTACCCTTAATTGATTGATATAAATTTGAGTGATGCCCAGCTTAGAGAGAAGTTCTGTCCTAATCCTAAACATTTTATATAATGCCTTAGCTCTGCCTCCCATCTCGGCTTTACCATCAGTCATTTTTATATTAATGTTTTCTGTACAGTCCATAGCAGCTATAGAATCCACTACCAGAAGTATTGGTTCATTGTGAGTTAATTTGCTTCTCCATAAGATAGATAAATCGGCAATAGCATCAGAAATTGTTTCTATCTCAGTTGAGCTAATGATTGTAACTTTGTCCAATTCTATTCCGTTTTGTTCTGCCCATGAATTATCCCAAGATTGCTCGGCATCAACCCAAA